>OIYY01001195.1_pt1 | contig 14650 bp, 15 predicted proteins | sample 1588341 | NCBI WGS metagenome assembly OIYY01 (sample SAMN03283287) | human gut metagenome | biome: human-associated habitat; material: feces | host: Homo sapiens | place: Peru | collected 2012 | reverse complement strand
TGAGAAATTTCTGCCATTCGTGGATAACTGGGCTGTTTGCGACATCATGTCTCCGAAGGTGTTTGCCAAACACAAGAAGGAGCTATTGGCGAAAATCAAGACTTGGAGTAAATCATCACATGTCTATACTTGTCGCTTTGGAATAGAGACACTTATGTCTCATTACCTGGATAAAGACTTCAAGGCAGAATATCTTGAAATTCCAGCATCAGCAAGGAGCGAAGAGTATTACGTAAAAATGATGGTTGCCTGGTTCTTTGCCACCGCCCTTGCCAAGCAATGGGACGCAACGATTTCCTACATCGAGCAAAACCGCCTTGCTCCCTGGACGCACAACAAGACCATCCAGAAAGCAATCGAGAGCTACAGAATCACACCAGAGCAGAAGGAATATCTGCGGACATTGAAGATAAAATAAAAGGAAGAATTAGGTAAAGACGAATAACCACACTTTGGAGAAAGAGCCTTTCTATATCCCGTACAAAACTACCACACTTAGCAATATTTGTGGTACTTTTGTACCAAAATTAGGAGAACAATTATGGAAACAAAGAATTCATTCATATCATCAGCAAACGTCAAAGTGCAAGGACGAACAGCTTACTACAAGATGCTGGAAGCCGTTCGCCAAGGTGAACTGATTCAGGTTTGCCGTGGCGTATATGCTAACATAGACCAATTGTCAGCATGTATGGTTGATATTGAGTCTATTGTTCCCAACGGAATCCTCTGCCTTTGGTCTGCCTGGAATATCCATCAGCTTACGACATCCATGCCGCAGGCTTATCATGTCGCCATCAAAAGGGATAGAAAAGTAAAAGTTCCTTCATTCCCAAAGATAGAGCTCCATCACTATACTTCCAACATTCTTGAAATCGGCGTGATGGAGAAAGTCATAGATGGATTTAAGGTAAAGGTATATGATGTAGAACGATGCGTATGCGATGCAGTAAAGTTCCGCAATAAGGTGGGCATTGATGTCTGTTCTGAAATCATCGATAACTATCTTTCCAGACCAGAAAGAAATATCAGTAAACTAATGGATTATGCCAGACAATTGCGTGTTGGCAATATCCTGGAAAATTATCTACAAGTGAAGCTATGAGTAAAGAACAAAATAAAAACTACGGGAAGTCAATACGTACAAAATTGCTGAACGTTGCAAGAAAGGAAAACGTCTTTAATCAGACTATCCTAACTCGGTATTTTCAAGAGAGACTTCTCTACAGAATATCGCAGACACATTATAGAGGAAATTTTTATCTGAAGGGAGGTGCACTCATGTATGCATACGAAAAATTTGCGGCTCGTCCGACATTGGATATAGATTTCCTTGGCAATAATATCAGCAACGAAGGCTCTTCTATAATTGCAGCGTTCAGAGAAATATGTTCTGTGCCATACGAGGAAGATGGCGTAATATTTGACACGGAGAAAATTACTGCACAAAATATAACAGAGTTCAAAGACTATCATGGGATTAGGCTCAGCATTCCTGTCAAGATGGACACTATTGCCCAGGTTTTAACAATGGATATTGGTTTTGGTGACGTGGTAACACCTTCCCCAATAGATCTTGATTATCCAGTATTGCTAGAACATCTGCCGAGTGCCAATATACTGGCCTACTCGCTTGAAACAGTTATTGCTGAAAAGATGCACGCAATTGTGGATCTTGCAGACCAAAGTAGTCGAATGAAGGATTATTATGATCTCTACAAAATCTTGCAGAATGAAAAGTATAATCCTATAATATTACAGGAAGCTATCAAACATACATTTGAAAATCGCCACACACCTTATAATGAGAACACGATGTTTTTCAGAAAAGAGTTTGGCAGCAATCAGCAAATGCAGGTCAGATGGACTGCTTTCATACGTAAAATAACGTCCACTGACATCTTGCCCTTTACTGAAGTGATAGCGTTCTTACAGCAAAGACTTCTTCCATTTTGGGAGAACATGAAAGATGAATAGCAGAAAATACAATATATATCAGTTTCCAGAATGTAAGGACATAGTTGTTTCTGGAGATATTCACGGCGATATCTGCGGACATTGAAGATAAAATAATTATGACATAATAATGATGAAACTCAATAACGCCAAAAGTGAATGGTTTATGTAAAAAGTTACGGAGAATATGAATTATCTCCGTAACTTTTTACATTTTCGGCTGATTTTACCGCTTCAGCGCTATGTTATAATTATAATATTTGCTGTTGCCCGTAATATCCTCCAGCACCTGGATGAAAGGAGGAAACTTCACACTCTCGTTGGCAGAAATGCCGCGGGTTTCAAGAATCATCAGGTCGGAAACCGGCTCAAGAAACTCGTCGAGCTCGAAATACTGGCCCTTCCAGATAAAACTCTTGCGATGCTTATGAATGCGCTGGCGGTAAGGGTCAGCCTGCTGAAGCATACTCTCGTAAAGATTGGCATTAATCTGTCGCTCAGTCTCAATCTGCTCATTGTCTGAAATACGCTTCTTGGTGGTGTGAACATACACATACTTGCCTCCCTCGAAACCGCGACGGCGAAGACGGATCTCGCTGCCCGGCTCACCCGTAAGATAAGTCTGAACAATATCGCTGTCTATCGCATTAGGAACCTCGCCCGTCAGCTTCACGATATATTTTCGCTCCTCCTCTATCGGCTGCGGAATGGCAAGCACATTGCTTATCTCCTTGAGCACACGGTTCAGCTTGTTGTTGAAATCTTCGTGGTTATTGATTACCCTGAGATGAGGATGACCCTTCCATGCAGAAACAATCTTCTTGTCCAACTCGCGCGCTATCTTCAGTCCTTCTTCATCGGCCTTCTCCAGGCGCTGCGCATTGTTGGCTGTAGTATAAAACTGCTCGGCGCCATCGGCAGCACTCACCAGATGCAGCACAGCATCATAGCGGTCGCGAAGCTGTGAATTAGTATAACCCTCTTCCGAGATGATGCGGTGCCAGAAATCGGGAGTGAGATAGGTAGAAATATCCATCGTGCCACGATCGCAGACGATGATGACCGGCTGCTGCAATGTTTCTGCCATGCGCTGAAAACTGTCTTCCAGGTTGATCTGAGTCTGGAAAGTAGCCTTCTCACCCTCAAAGAAAAAATCCTTGTTGGAGGTGAGATAATTCATGCCCGCCTGGGTGAACATGGTTGGAACTTCGGGAATGGTAAAGACCTTATAGCCGAGGCTAGAGAAATGTTCTATCACCTTGACCATAGCGGTAGTCTTGCCCGCACAAGGACCACCCGTCAGTACAATCTTCTTAATCTGATTCATATATCCAGTTTTATATTTTTCGTTTTTCAAATTGATGTTCTTCCGTAAAACATCTGAATTTCGGGTGCAAAGATAACAATAATTCTTCAAATGAAAGCTATAATTTATGCAAGAAAGGAAAAAAATGTATTTTTATTTTGATTTCTCATCGTTTTGATGTACCTTTGCAGAGAAAAACGACTCATTTTGAGCCATTGGAAACAAAAATATAACTATAAGATAAAAAATGGAAAAAGTAAAGACATTAATTATAGGTAGCGGTCCTGCAGGATATACAGCTGCCATTTATGCGGGCAGAGCTAACCTGCAGCCAGTACTCTATTCAGGTATGCAACCAGGCGGACAGCTCACCATCACCACAGAGGTAGAAAACTTTCCGGGCTATCCTAACGGCGTAGACGGAACACAGATGATGATGGACATGAAGGAACAGGCTAGCCGATTCGGAGCCGAAATGAGAGACGGAAGCATCGTGAAGGCAGATTTCAGCTCACGTCCATTTCATCTTACAGATGAGCGCGGCAACGAGATTGAAGCAGAAACCGTGATCATCGCCACTGGTGCATCAGCCAAATATCTGGGTCTTGCCGATGAAGAGAAATATCGCGGACAGGGCGTTTCAGCCTGCGCTACCTGCGACGGATTCTTCTACCGCAAGCGCACCGTAGCCGTAGTGGGCGGTGGCGATACTGCCTGCGAAGAGGCTATGTATCTATCCGGACTTGCCAAGAAGGTTTACATGATTGTGCGCAAGCCTTTTCTCCGTGCTTCAGAAATCATGCAGCAGCGTGTAAAGAACAAGGAGAACATCGAGATTCTGTTCGAAACCAATACGCTGGGGCTCTTCGGCGAGAACGGTGTAGAAGGTGCTCATCTCGTGCGCCACAAGGGCGAAGCCAACGAAGAGAAGTTTGACATCAGCATCGACGGATTCTTCCTGGCTATCGGACATAAGCCTAACACCGACCTCTTCAAGGGGCAGATAGATCTCGACGAGCAGGGCTTCATCAAAGTAGTGCCAGGTACTGCCACCACCAACATTCCGGGTGTTTTCGCAGCAGGCGATGTGGCCGACCCAATCTACCGCCAGGGTGTTGTTGCCGCAGGCTCGGGAGCCAAGGCTGCCATCGAGGCCGACAGATTCCTGCAGCAACAGTAAAAACTATAGTATAAAATCCTATAAAGCGGGGTTAATATAGTTAAAAAATAACAGCAATATTTTGTCAGATGCAAAAAATGTATTACTTTTGCATCTGATAAAATAAAAAGGAAGATTGGCAGAGTGACCGAATGCGCTGGACTCGAAATCCGGTATACCCTCTTCCGGGTATCGGGGGTTTGAATCCCTCATCTTCCGCTAAGTTCCCCTACAGGAACCGTCATTTTATAGTTTCATAAAACAACTCGACATGAAAAAAATCATCATCCCCATATTTATGCTCCTCCCGCTGATGACTGCACAGGCCCAAACCGTGCTGACAGAAGAGCAGCAGCAGTTGGAACAGGCACAGAAACAGCTGGAAGCTGCCAAGAAGGCACTGGAAGTGGCTAAGATAAAAGCACAGGCTGCCAAACTGAAGGCTCAGGCCGACAGCATCAACGCTGCAAGCGCCAAGGCTGAAGCTAAGAAAAGCAATGCTACTGAGCCTGAACCAGTTGTAGTAAAGGAGCCAACCACATCAACCACGGGATGGGCGATTCCTGTTGTCGTAGCCGCTAAGCCAAAGGAGGCTGCCAAGCCTGCCAACAAGCTGGCAAATGGTACAACAGCCAAAGTGGACATGAAATATCTGGCAGGCGCCGTTACATATAATGATGAAAACAAGATAGAATTCACACTCGATACGGATGCTAACGGAAAAACGGCCAAGCAGATTTACGACATCGTATTAAAATACATGAGTGAACTGACACAGAACGAGCAGAACATAGCAAGCCGAGTAGCACTGGTAAACGATGCTGAACACATCATCGCCAACACGATGGACGAATGGCTCGTCTTCAGCCAGTCATTCATCTCGCTCGACCGCACGGAATTCAAATACCAGCTGGTAGCCAGGATTTCAGACAATCATCTGAATCTCTCGCTCGGCCGCATCATCTACAACTATGAGGAAGGAAGAAGCACAGGTTTCAAGGAACCTGCCGAAGAGGTAATCAGCGACAAGATTGCGCTCACCAAGAAGCAGAACGACCTGGCTAAGATCTTCGGAAAGTTCCGCAGATGCACCATCGACCGCAAGGACCAGATATTTGCAGAGTTAGCTGCATTAGTAAAACAATAAGTTGAAGAAAAATGGATAATCAGAATACAGATAATAAGATACAGCAGAACGAGGCACAGCAGCCTGCAAACGCTACAGCCCAGTCTACAGCTGAGCAGGGAGCAGAACAGACTGAACAGAAGCAGCCTACCAGCTACGCCGTAAGACCACAGCACCGCCGGCTTCGCCCATTGGCCTACAGCGACCAGAACAACATGCTGAAGGTGCGCAACTATCTCAACATCGCCTTCATGCTGCTCGCCATCGTGGGGGTAATACTCTGGACCCAGCTGGAAGAAAGCCGCAATATCGCCTACATCGTACTCATCGTGGGTGTAGTGCTCAAGATTGCCGAAGTATGTATCCGACTATTTAAGAAATAATGAAGAAGAAGAAAATTATATTCTCATCACTCCTATTTTGTGCTGCAACCCTCCCGGTTGCGGCACAAAACGATTTTAACTATAACGAAGATTCGCAGTTCCGTCCTCAAACCAACCGCAAGGTGAACACCGATTCACTAGGCTCAGACAAGGAGATTCCGAAGGGCATCAGGGTATGGACCGTAGACGAACGCTTCGGCGACACAAAGGCTGCGGTAGTAGACACCTTGCAGCACATGTATATGAACTCAACCTTCACGGAAGGCCTGAGAGGCGAATACAATACCCTCGGAAACATGGGTACTGCCCGACTGAACCGAATCTTCATCGACCGCCGCAACACGCAGGGCAACTTCATCTTTACAGAGCCCTACGATTATATCGTAAATCCGGTAAGCGACTTCCATTTCACCAACACCTACTCACCTATCACGAACATAACCCTGAACAGCTGCGGCGACAAGGTGACTGGAGAAGATGACTTCAAGGCCATATTTGCCGTGAATGCAAACAAAAGACTAGGCGCCGGTTTCAGATTCGACTACAAGTATGGCAGAGGATATTATAACGCCCAGAGTACCAGCCACTTTAAATACACCATGTGGGCTTCCTACCTGGGCGACCGCTATCAGGCACACCTCCTCTTCAGTACCAATCATGAGAAGATGACCGAGAACGGCGGTATTACCAACGATGATTACATCAAACATCCGGAAATCTATACCGAATCGTTTGCCACCAATGAAATTCCTACCGTTCTGGAACAGAACTGGAACCGACTGGACAACCAGCATATCTTCTTTACCCACCGCTACAACGTAGGTTTCAGCCGAAAGGTAAAGATGACCGAAGAAGAAATCAAGGCAAAGAAATTTGCCATGGCTTCGAAAAAGGAAAATGCTGAAGAGAATGCGAAGGAAGAAGCCAGAAAGAAAGCCAAGGAACAAGGCAAGAAATTTGATGAGAAAGCCTACGACAAACAGCAGGGAGCTAAATTCACCGGCCGTCCTGACGGAGCCAAGATTGCAGGCGATGAACCGGCTAAAGACTCAGCCGCAAAGGACATCAGGAACGATAGCACTCGCATCGCAGTAAACGGAAAAGCTGCTGCCGACAGTCTGCTGGCCATCCAGAAGAAAAATGCCGAAGACTCGCTTTTCTACAAGAGCGAATATGTTCCGGTAACGAGCTTCATCCATACGGTAAAGTTTGATAACTATCGCCGTATTTACGAAGCTTACCAGACCCCAGCCGACTATTATCTGAATGAATATTACGATGCAGGCAGGCTGACCGGCGACTCCATCTACGACCAGACCAAGCACTGGCACATGAAGAATACCTTCGCCATTGCCATGCTTGAAGGTTTCAATAAATGGGCAAAGGCAGGCTTGAAGGCTTTCGCCAGCTACGACCTCCGTCACTATGAACTGCCAACCATGGAAGGCGGTTTCGAAAAATATAACGAGCATGTGCTGAGCGTAGGCGGACAGTTGAGCAAGCAGGAAGGCAAGACACTCCACTACAATGCCGTAGCAGAAATAGGACTGACGGGTGTTGACGCCGGAACCCTTGCCATAGATGGTAATGTAGACGTGAACATCCCATTCCTGGGCGACACACTTCAGGTAAGAGGCGATGCTTTCTTCCATAGAGAAACCCCATCGTTCTATTACCGCAACTATCACGCCCGTCATCTGTGGTGGGAGAATGATCTCGACAAGACCATCCATACCCGCATCATGGGTACACTCTCCTTCCCTAAGACGCGCACCAAGCTGAGAGTGGCTGTAGATGAAATCAAGAACTACACCTACTTCTCGCAGAGCTATGACATTACAGAAGAAGGTTTGCGAACAGGAGTCATGGTAACACCGATGCAGGAAAGCGGAGGAATCAACCTGCTGACAGCACAACTGGAACAGAACTTCAGACTAGGCATTCTGAACTGGGAAAACCAGTTTACCTACCAGCACTCAAGCAAGGAGAGTGTTCTGCCAGTACCAGCCTTCAATGCCTACACCAACCTCTACATCAAGTTCAAGGTAGTAAAGGTGCTGAACGTAGACCTGGGTGCTGACATGCGCTACTTTACAAGCTATGAAGCTCCCGACTATTCACCTTATATGGGACAGTATACGGTACAGGGCAACGGCGAGAACAACGTAAAGATAGGCAACTATCCTATCGTCAATGTTTACGCCAACGTTCACATCAAGCACACCCGTTTCTTCGTAATGATGAGCCACATCAATGCAGGACAGGGCGACAAGAACTACTTCTTCGCGCCTCATTATCCGATGAACGAGCGAGTGTTCCGTATTGGAGTAAGTTGGAACTTCTTCAATTAATCTTCCTGATTCCTTTAGGGATTTCAGGAGATTCAATTTTAATCTTTTTAGAATATGATAGAAACAAATTCTATAAAAGCATGGTATCTAGCCGCTCGCCCGAAGACTCTGACGGCGGCGGCTGTTCCTGTTTTATTGGGTATTGCGCTGGCTTATAAAGACGCTCAGCAGATACAGACATTGCCAGCCCTACTCTGCCTGCTCTTTGCATGGGTGATGCAGATAGACAGCAATCTGGTGAATGATTATTTCGACTTCAAACATGGTAATGACGACGAAACCCGGCTGGGACCGAAACGTGCCTGCGCTGAAGGCTGGATTACATTGGGAGCCATGAAATGGGGAATCATCCTCACTACTCTTCTGGGCTGCGCCATAGGACTTCCGCTGGTTCTTTTCGGTGGTTGGGAAATGGTCATTGTAGGCATCTGTTGCGTAGTCTTCTGTTTCCTCTATACTACCTGTCTCAGCTATCTGGGCATGGGCGATCTTCTGGTACTGCTCTTCTTCGGCATTGTACCCGTATGCTGCACATACTATCTCGTAATGCCCGAAACCATGCAGGGAGTAAGCCTGGAAGCGGTTCTCGTATCTGTAGCCTGCGGACTGGTAGTTGATACGCTGCTTATTCTGAACAATTACCGTGATCATGACAACGACCTGAGAGCCGGCAAGAAGACCCTTGTGGTTCACATAGGAAAGAAGAATGCCGAGCGGTTATACTGCGCATTGGGCAATCTGGGCATCCTTACCATAATAGGTGTAACCATCTGCGAAGTATTTCAGCATGAAGCCAGCAGCATCTTCCTGCCGTTTGCAGCACTCTATATCATTCTGCACAACAGAACCTATATGGAGATGAAAAAGATAGGCGAAGGCAGAGAACTGAACAGAATTCTGGGCAAAACAGCTCTGAACATCTTCTGTTTCGGCATTGTATCATCCCTGATCATCATCGGAATGGCGAATTGAACAATAATAAACTAATAATAATGTACGCGCGTACCTTATTATATAAATAAAGTGGAGGAATATCTATGAAGCAACAGGTAAATCTCGAAATCATGGACTTTGTGGAGAAACAGATTCTCCCCAAATATAATGCCTTTGGCGAAAGTCATGGACTCAGACATGTTACCCGAGTCATCAGAAACTCTCTGAAACTGGTTCCGGTAACCGGAGCCGACATTGATATGGTTTATGTGATAGCTGCTTACCACGACCTGGGAATGAGCGGTCCACGTGCCATTCACCACATCACCAGCGGCAAGATTCTGCAGGCAGACGCAAGACTGAAGCGCTGGTTCGGTCCGGAGCAGATAAAAATCATGAAAGAAGCCGTTGAGGACCATCGGGCTTCATCCAGCCGTCAGCCTCGCAGCATCTATGGCAAGATTGTGGCAGAAGCCGATCGCGACATTGATGTTCACGAAATATTTCTACGTGCCATACAGTATGGCAAAGAAAACAATCCAGATTATGACAAGGAGCAGCAATGGGAGCGGTTCAGCCAGCACATGGACGAAAAATATTCACGAAACGGATACATCAGGTTATGGATTCCCAACTCCCCTAACGAAAAAGCGCTCAACGAACTGCGCAATATTATAGAGGACAAAACGGAACTGAGAAAATATTTCGAAAAAATATTCGAAGAAAACAGCTAAAACATTTGGTAGTTTCAAAATATTGCATTATCTTTGCATTATCAAATAATGACTAAGATGTTTGCACCGTTGCATCGTGATGATGCCGGGGTGCTAGAAGGAATAAGGGTCGTTTCGGTTCGATCGGGATACTCATCAAATTACACTATTGAAACCGAGAGGACATTCTCTTGCTCATGGCGGGCCACATAAACTGCCAGGCAGGTAAGCTGAAAAGCCGGTGGATTACAAAGGCGGAGGACTCTCAAATGTTTATACATTCGGAGTTTCATCACATCATCGAGCGGCCCTTTCTTTTACAAGAGGCGGATTTCTGAGAAAGAAGTCCGCCTCTGCTCGTTTTAGGAATAAAAGCACTCATAATACTGAAAGAAAACAACCCCTGATAATGTGGGAGTTACAAAGAAAATGCATTTTTATCGAAAAAAAGTTGCAAAAAGATTTGGTAGAATCAGAAAAATGTAGTACCTTTGCACTCGCATTTAAGAACGATGCTTGGTTGATTCGGTTAAGAATCCGACTGGAAGGTTGGGTGAGTGGCTGAAACCAGCAGTTTGCTAAACTGCCGTGCGGGTTACCGTACCGGGGGTTCGAATCCCCCACCTTCCGCAAGCTATCGTCCGAAAATGTACCGTTGGTCGATTCATCTAATGGTTAGGATACAAGATTCTCAATCTTGGCATAGGGGTTCGATTCCCCTATCGACTACATTCCCCCCTTTTTACCGTATCTTTGCAAGCATGAAAAAGATATTGACTCTCCATATACTTCTCGCCCTCGCTGCTCTGCCCTCACGGGCGCAGAGACACGAGATATACTGTCAGCGCATCGCTACCCTACAGGTGGTGGCGGGCACCGACTGGCAAGCCCTTCCCATCACTTTGCTGAACGGGCAACCCATCCACATCGACTTCGATGACATGACCCACGATTATCATCGATACACCTACAGGATAGAACATTGCGATGCCGACTGGAAGGTTTCTCAGGGACTCTTCGAGACCGACTATCTGAAGGGATGGAACCACGAGCAAGCCATCGACAACATCGAGCAATCGCTCAACACCAACCATCTCTACACCCACTATCATCTCACAATCCCCAACGAGAACTGCCACATCACCATGAGCGGAAACTACAAGCTCACCATCTACGATGCCAACGCAGAGACGAACAACCAAGAGGATGAAGCTAACGATAAAGACGGCAGAAAGATACTCACCGCCTGCTTTATGGTAGTAGAGCCACAGGTGCAGATTGCCATCGGATATTCTTCGAATACGGACATCGACATCAATAAGCAGCATCAACAGGTAAGCATGAATGTGAACTACGGAAGCCTAAGAGTAACCAATCCCTCACAACAGATTAAAACCGTGGTGCTGCAGAACGGACGTTGGAATCAGGCAGTATGGAATGCCAAACCTGATTATATCAGCGCAGATGGACTGCAATGGCAACACAACCGCCATCTGATATTCGATGCAGGAAATGAATACCGAAAATTCGAACTGCTCGACATGGATCATCCTACGATGGGAATAGACGAGATAAAATGGGATGGAGAAGAATACCAGGTCTATGTAATGCCCGATACCCCTCGCCCCAACTACGTACACGATGAGAGCGCCAAAGGCTCCTTCTACGTGCGCAACAGCGATAACGAGGATAATAATTTCACCTGCGAGTATGCACCGGTACATTTCCGACTACAGACCAATCGCCAGCCAGGCGACGTATATCTGAATGCAGACTGGACCTACGACCGCTTTTTGCCTACCTATCGGATGGAATACAACGAAGCCGACCACAGCTATCACGCCACCGTGCTGCTCAAACAAGGTTATTACAGCTACCAGTATCTGGTGCTCAAAAGCGACGGCAGTACGCAACCCGTGAGTACGGAGGGTAACTTCTTCCAGACGACCAACCGCTATGATGCCCTCATCTATTATCGAGGCACAGGAGATAGAACCGACAGACTGGTAGGCTGGAAAAGCAGCCAATAAAAAAAACGTCCTGAAAGTGCAAAAGCATCATCATACATAATGCTTTTGCACTCTCAGGGCGTTTTAACTAACTAATACTATCTCTTTACTCCAATCCGAACAAAGCCTTCAAGCCTCCATCAACACCAGAGAAGCCCATGAAAGCAAGGCTGAGGAGAGCGGCTGTAACCATGACGATGGCTACGCCCTGCATACCCTTAGGAATGCGAACCAGAGCCTGCTGCTCACGAATACCAGCAAAGACGATGAGAGCCAGAGCAAAGCCGAGGGCTGTAGAGAAGGCATAAACCACACTCTCCAAGAGATTGTAGTCCTTCTGGATAACCAGGATGGCTACACCCAGCACAGCACAGTTGGTAGTAATCAAAGGCAGGAAGATGCCAAGTGCCTGATAAAGCGCAGGCGAAACCTTCTTGAGAATAATCTCTACCATCTGAACCAAGGCGGCAATCACGAGGATGAACGCCAGGGTCTGGAGATATTGCAATCCGAATGGATCGAGTACATACTTCTGAACACACCAGGTAATGATGGTTGCCAAGGTCAAGACGAAGGCGATGGCACCACCCATACCGATGGCAGTATCAACTTTCTTCGATACGCCCAGGAACGGACAGATACCGAGGAACTGCGACAAGACGATGTTGTTGACGAATATCGCAGAGATAAATATCAATAAATATTCCATAATTTCTATTCTATTTCATGGATTGAAGCGATGCCTACGCTTACTTCTTTACCTTATTAAATATCGCAATGATGTATCCCAATGTGAGGAATGCTCCTGGAGGCAGGATGAACATCAGAATATTGGTAGTCTCTGGCAACAGAGTGATACCGAATACGCTTCCTGCACCAAGAATCTCACGGGCACTACCCAAGATAGTCAAACCGAGGGTGAAACCCAAACCGCAACCAATGCCATCAAAGAGACTGGCAATCGGTGAGTTCTTGGCAGCAAAGCTCTCTGCTCTACCCAAAATAATACAGTTAACTACAATCAATGGGATGTAGATACCCAAAGCCTGGTTGATGCTGTCAGGAGCATAGGCACTCATCAGCATCTGAAGGATGGTTACGAAGGCTGCAATCACGACGATGAAAACAGGGATGCGAACCATATCCGGGGTAATCTTCTTGATACATGAAATCACAAAGTTGGTACAAACCAATACTGCCATGGTAGCCAACCCCATGGAAAGACCGTTGATGGCACTGGTTGTTGTTGCCAAGGTAGGACACATACCGAGGAGCAACACGAAGGTAGGGTTCTCCTTGATGAGTCCATTCATCAAAATTTTCATATTACTCATATCGGCTTATCCTTTCTTTTCGTTATGTTCAACTTTAGATGCACCGCTCTCAGCATCTGCTTTCTGTGATGCACCGCTCTCGCCATCTACACTCTTACCTGCATAGGCAGCGTAAGCCTGATTGATAGCCTTGAGGAAGGCACGGCTGGTAATGGTTGATGCGGTGATGGCATCTACGGCATTGCCGCTCTTATCGTCCTTGCTCACGTGGAGGTCGCCATCCTTTGGAGTCATACCAATGATGCTACCCTTTCCGTCTTTCTGGAACCAGCTGGTTGCCTTGGCACCCAGACCTGGAGTCTCTGAAGCCTGAAGAATGGTGTAACCCATAATCTTGCCCTCAGTATCAAAACCTACGAGCACCTTCAAGTCGCCGCCGAAACCGCCGGTAGTACTCTCTACGGCTGCACCCAACTCCTTACCGCTCTTGTCAGAGCACTTGTGGAGGATAAAGGTAAACTCCTTGCTGCCAAACTCCTGCTTCACCTCTTCCGGCTCAGCCACCTGGAGATCTTCAGTGCCCATCACGCTCTTGATACCGGCAGCCAGACTCTGGGCAGCCTTCTCGGCGATAGGACCAGATGTAAGGTGATTGATGTATGCCAGCACAGCACCCACAACGAGCGCTACACCTACGAGCACCAAAACCATGTTCTTTAATGATGATTCTAATTTCTGCATGTCTCAATCCTCCTTATTTTTTAGCAGGCTTCTCACCGAAGCGCTTTGGTTTAACGTATGTGTTAATAAGAGGTGTGAACGCATTCATGATGAGAATGGCGAACGACATACCTTCTGGATAGCTACCCCAGTTACGGATGATGACGGTGAGAAGACCGATGCAGACACCGTAGATGAGCATACCCTTGTGAGTCATTGGTGATGTTACGTAATCGGTAGCCATGAAGATGGCACCGAGCATCAGACCACCACTGAAGATGACAGCCAGAGGATTGGCATAAACAGGATTAGCCAAATGCATCAAACCACTGAAAACGAATACGGTAGCGATGATGCTGACTGGAATATGCCAGGTAATAACCTTCTTCCAGAGCATGTAAGCCAAACCGAGCAACAGGGCGAATGCACAAACCTCACCGGTTGTACCGGCTCCGAAGGTATCGCCAGTAGCACCGAAGAGCAGGCTCAATGAATCTGGCAACTGATTCAGGAGAGAAGCATCGCCAGTCTTGATGGCAGTCTTCATGATAGCCAGCGGTGTTGCACCAGTTGTAGCATCGGTATAGCTGAGCATCTGTCCTGCCACAGGCCATGAAGTCATCTGAGCAGGGAAGCTGACGAGCAGGAAGCAACGGCCCACCAAAGCAGGATTGAAAGGATTGTTACCCAGACCGCCGAAGCTCATCTTACCTACACCGA
>OIYY01001190.1_pt1 | contig 14717 bp, 15 predicted proteins | sample 1588341 | NCBI WGS metagenome assembly OIYY01 (sample SAMN03283287) | human gut metagenome | biome: human-associated habitat; material: feces | host: Homo sapiens | place: Peru | collected 2012 | reverse complement strand
GGAATATTGGACAGGGTGGGCTCTCGCATATTATCAGTGGTATACCGTCAGAACATCTGCAAGGATTAACAATGTGATAAAGCCAAGCCGGATATGTGATATGTATGAGGTATATCATGAGATGGATATTATGCATTTTGTTGAACGGTTGAATGAATTGTGGAAAGAATATTATGTTGATACAAATTTGAAAAGGCTCAGAAAAGCATCAGGACTTTCGCAGAGCGAACTGGCGGAATTATCAGGCGTTTCTATCAGACAGATACAGCTTTTTGAGCAGAGACAAAGAGATATCAACCATACGAAAGCAATCGATGTATTCCGGCTGGCACGGGTATTAGGCTGTAGGGATGAGGCACTGTTAGAGATATAACCGGTTTTTGCAGAAGGAAATGACAACGCAGCAAGGAGCGATCCCAATGAAAAATAAAATTGTACTGGTTGAAGATGATGAAGAAATAAGAAAAATGGGATTTGATAATGTTCCAATAAATGTAGACTATAATATAGATGACAATGTTAAAATTCTTGGAGGTCCATTAGATGGATATACAGGAATAGTAAAAGAAATTAAAAAAGACAAGAACAAAGTAATAGTTTTAGTATCTATGTTTGGTAGAGAAACACCAGTAGAACTAGAATTTTCACAAGTTCAAAAACTAGATTAATTAAGGAGGTGCCATTATAATGGCAGAAAAGGAAGTAGTTAAACAAATTAAATTACAAATAGAAGCAGGAAAGGCAACACCAGCTCCACCAGTAGGACCAGCTTTAGGTTCAAGTGGTGTTAATATTATGCAATTCGTAAAAGAATTTAATGATAGAACTGCAAATCAACCTGGAATGATAATACCAGTTGTTATAACAGTATACAAAGATAAATCTTTTGAATTTATCACAAAAGTACCACCAGTTGCAGTTTTAATTAAAAAATCTATAAAAATAGAAAAAGGTTCTGGAAAACCAAATAAAGATAAAGTTGCTAAAATAACTAAAGAACAAGTTAAAGCAATTGCAGAACAAAAAATGCCAGACTTAAATGCTGCATCATTAGAAACAGCAATGAGCATGGTAGAAGGTACTGCTAGATCAATGGGTGTAGTAGTTGTTGACTAGTTCGATAAATTAAAATGAATTATTTATAATTTGTTTATAAAGTAGGTATATTAAATAATTTATATTTGTAATTTTAAATTATATTTATAGATTATTTGTAATATAAAATATAAAATATAATATAAAAATTGGGAGAGTAAAAGCTCGTTAGAACCAAAGGAGGTAAAAAATGAAAGTAGCAAAAAGATATGCTGAATGTTCAAAATTAGTGGACAAAAACAAAGAATATGAAATCAAAGAAGCTTTAGAATTAATTGAAAAAATGCCAAAAGCTAAATTTGATGAAACAGTTGAATTACATGTAAAATTAGGTGTAGATTCAAAACATGCAGATCAACAAGTTAGAGGTACAGTAGTACTTCCAAATGGTACAGGTAAAACACAAAAAGTTTTAGTATTTGCAAAAGGACCTAAAGCTGAAGAAGCTGAAAAAGCAGGAGCAGACTTTGTTGGTGCAGAAGAATTAATACCAAAAATACAAAATGAAAACTGGTTTGATTATGATGTAGTTGTTGCAACACCAGATATGATGGGTGTTGTAGGTAGATTAGGTAAAGTATTAGGACCTAAAGGTTTAATGCCAAACCCTAAATCTGGAACAGTTACAATGGATGTTACAAAAGCAATTAATGAAATTAAATCTGGTAAAGTTGAATACAGATTAGACAAAACTAATATTATTCACTTAGGATTTGGTAAAGTATCTTTTGGAACAGACAAATTAGCTGAAAACTATGATACAATAATGAATGCTATTATAAAGGCAAAACCAGCAGCAGCTAAAGGACAATATATTAAGAGTGTTTCAGTAACAACAACAATGGGACCTGGAATATTCATTAACCAAAAATAGAATATTAAAGCCAAAGACAGTAGGCAAAAATAAGTCCTACCGAGGTTATAAATAACGTGTAATAAACACTTTTTATAATCTCGTATTGGATGTAAAAAGTGTTTTTAATTTACTGAAAATTTTAATTTTTTTGAGTATGATAAAAAGTATGGTAATACTGAAAATTGAAAATTTTCAGATTTGTTTTTAAAAATATGGAATTAAGAATGTATAAGAATTCTTAAATCGTAAAAAAATTAGGAGGTGAAAGATAAAAAATGGCAAGTGAAAAAATCTTAAATCAAAAGAAGGAAGAAGTTACAAAATTAGCTAACAAAATCAAAGAAGCTAAATTAGTACTTTTAACAGATTACAGAGGAATTAATGTTGAAGATGTAACAGAATTAAGAGCAGAATTAAGAAAAACAAATGCTGAATATACTGTTATAAAAAACAACATAACAAAAAGAGCATTAGCAGAAGCAGGAATCGAAGGTTTAGAAGATAAATTAGTAGGACCTACAGCTGTAATAATGAGTAATGAAGATTATTTAGAACCATCTAAAGCAATCTATGAATTCACAAAAAATAATGATTATTACAAAATCAAAGGTGGTGTTATTGAAGGTAAAGTAATGTCAGCTGAAGAAATAATCACTTTAGCAAAATTACCATCAAAAGAAACATTACTATCTATGCTTGCTGGAGCATTACTTGCAAATATCCAAAAATTTGCAGTTGCACTTGATCAAGTTAGAATTCAAAAAGAAGAAGGTTCAGCTGAAGAAACAACAGCAGAAGCTTAGTCTTATAATAATTGACATTGTAAATGAGTTTGTATATAACTAAAAATTAGTATTTCAAATGAATTTGTATATAACAAAAAAATTGCCAAAAAAATAGGCAGAAATTAATGGTCAACAATAATGTTGACAAATAAAAATTAGGAGGATTTAATAATGAGTAAAGAAGAAATGATTGAAGAAATCAAAAAAATGACAGTAGTAGAATTATCAGAATTAGTAAAAGCTATAGAAGAAGAATTTGGAGTATCTGCAGTAGCAGCAGCTGCACCAGCAGCTGGAGCAGCAGCAGGAGATGCAGCAGCTGAAAAAACATCTTTTAATGTTGTATTAAAAGAAGCTGGAGATCAAAAAATAAAAGTTATAAAAGTAGTTAGAGATGCTACAGGATTAGGATTAAAAGAAGCTAAAGAATTAGTAGATGGAGCACCAAAAACAGTTAAAGAAAACGTTTCTAAAGAAGAAGCTGAAGAATTAAAAGCTAAATTCACAGAAGTTGGAGCTGTTATCGAATTACAATAATTCTAATAATTGAAATAAGCTATAATATAAAGAAGGACTATAATCAAATTATAGTTCTTTTTTATCCTATTCTAGGAAAGTCGCATAATTTTCCTTACTGAACTGTAACTGAAGTAAACAATAATTATTTGAAATAACATAAATTTTCTAGTAATTAAAAAAATTATATGATATAATAACTAAAGATTATTGAAGAACGATAATTTAAAAATAGAAATATCAGGATTTAGGTCTTATGAAAGGAATGATAGTTGTGATGAGTAAAGTTGGAATAATTGTTGCAATGGAAGAGGAACTAGAGCAGATTTTAAATATAACGAATGATATAGAAGAAAAAGAAATAAGTGGATTAAATTTTAAACTTGGTAAAATAGAAAAGAAAAATGTTGTTCTTGTTAAAAGTGGAGTCGGAAAAGTAAATGCTGCAAGGGTAACACAAATATTAATTGATAAATTTAATGTAGAATATGTAATAAATGTTGGATCTGCAGGGGCATTAAATCCATTATTGAATATTGGAGATATTGTAATTGGTGAAAAATTAGTTCAGCATGACTTTGATATAACTGCTTTCGACCACGACAAGGGTTATATTACGGGTGTTGGCGATTATATATATAGTGATAATACTCTTGTAGAAAAGTTCAAAAAAATAGCAAATAAGCTATTTGAGAAGGAATATAAGATTAAATCCGGAATTATTGCAACAGGAGATATTTTTTGTACAGATATTGAAATGAAAAATAAAATATATTCTAAGTTTGATGCTGATTGTGTAGAAATGGAAGGGGCAGCCGTAGCTCAAGTATGTTATTTAGATGAACTACCTTTTATTGTTATAAGAAGTATTTCTGATTCTCCAAATGGTAAAAATGCAATTGATTTTGATAAATTTGTTGATTTTGCGTCTAAGAGATGTGCTTTAATTTTAAAAGAATTTTTAAAAAATTAGTATATTTTGATACATATATTGTAAAATTGATATTCAAGATTATAACAAAAAAACAAGGTTACATAAAAAAATAATAAAAACTATTGCTTGTTATGTAAAAATATGGTATAATGTTAATAGTTTTTATTTATAAAAGAAAGAGGTAAAAAATAATGGATATAACAGCAAACCAAAGTGTGAAAGCAAAAGAACCTTGGTGGAAAGTTCTTATGAGTTTTGGTTCAATTTCTAATAATGATGCTGAAGAAAATGAAATAAATGAAATTGTGCAACAACAGGATAGTAAACGTATTAGTCAATTAGAAAAAATCGTTAGTGATGTTGGAACAAAAAAAACAATGGAGAGGAAAAACAAAGCATCGAATTCAATTGATATGCAATCAAAAAAATTAAAACAAAAAATGACTTCAGTAAATGATAAGGAAAAACAAGATTTAACAGATGATAAAAATGAACTTATAAGATAAAAATGTAAGAAATTTGATTTTCTTACATTTTTGTCTTGACAAAATGCTAAACTCAATGTATAATAAATATCGCAATTGCATATGGCGAAGTAGCTCAGTTGGCTAGAGCATCCGGTTCATACCCGGCAGGTCGTAGGTTCGAATCCCACCTTCGCTACCAAAAAAACAAAAATGACTAAAAATAAGATGTTTCAAGGGTTTTGAAACATCTTATTTTTTCTTAGCCACTATTTAGCCACTCAGTTTAATATAGAATTTAATTATCTACTTGGTTTAATCCATAATTTAATGATGCATATTTTCTTAATTTATAACATAAAAATTCCCCGCCTTAGCCGTAAGATGTCTTGAATTTTTAAGGACCTGCTCCTAAAAACAGGTGGGTGCCTACCACAATATTCCTGGGTTTCTTACATAAAATGCAAGCATACACGCCATATTATGAGATTGGCTCCTCTTACAAACTTGTAGGTTCTAAAAATTCTGTCTACACGCACTATGCAGGGTAAATTAATAACTTAATTATTAGATTATCTATAGTTTAGCATATAAATAAATTTGTTTCAAATAAAACAAATCTATATAAACTTGATTAGATATTATTTATATTATTTTATCTCTTTTTAAATAATTTATTCTAACTTTATTTAATTTTTTTAAAATTGATTAGAAGAAAAATTTATGGTAAAATAATTTAAATATTGTGTATAATAGTTAAGTGTCTTTAAATTCTTTATTTAATATTCCAATAGCTTTAGTTTCAATTCTTGACACATATGAACGAGAAATTCCCATTAATTCTGCGATTTCATGTTGGGTTTTTGGCTTATGGCCTCCAAGACCAAAGCGTAATTCTATAATTGTTTTTTCTCTATCTTTTAGAACTTCACCAATTTTTTTATATAGTAATTTTATTTTCATTTTTAAGTCAACCTCATCTTCTATATTCCTCTCATCATTTTCAAGGACTTCCTGTAATGTAACAACATTATCATCTTTATCTTTTCCAATAGGTTCATTTAAATATACTTCTGCATTTAGTTTTTTAGTTGAACGCAAGTACATTAATATTTCATTATCTATACACCTAGAAACATATGTACTTAATTTTGATCCTTTATCAGTATTAAAGCTATTAATACCTTTTATCAAACCAATTGTTCCAATAGAAATTAAATCGTCTTGTTCAATTTTTGTATTTGAATATTTTTTCACTATATGGGCGACTAATCTTAAATTTCTTTCAATTAAGACATTTCTGGCATCTTCATCTCCTTTTTTTAAACGTTCTAAATATTGGGATTCTTCTTCACTTGTTAATGGTTCAGGAAATAAGTTACTTCCTGAAATATAACCGGACAGCGAACACTGCAGAATGTAAAAAGTTCAAAAGTCCTAAAATACTAATACTACAAAGTGCTTCTAACATTAATGCACCTCCAAATCTTATATATAGAATTATATGAGAAGATAAAAGTAAAAGTGCAAGTACAAAAAGATTTTATAATCTTATTGTAAAATTTAGCAAAATATGATATAAAAAGTATTGAAATAAACAAAAGAAAGGTGTATTTTAATGAATAAAAATCAAAATTTAAATAGTAAAAATAATATTATATATTCTAATAAAATATTTGATAGTTCAAATGAAGAAAGACCAGGTCTTATCCTTAAAGAACTAGAAGAAAAAAATATTGAAGGTAAATCAGATAGAATTCTTGCCATTTTGTTAAAATATAAAATTAATGGTAAAGAACAGGAAGCTATAATAGGTACTTTAAAAAATACAGTAGATCGCACTGAAAAATCTAAAATAATAATGGAATATCTTACTGAACAATTTCACGAAAATTTTGACGGAAAACCGGGATTTGGTAGTTATTATAAATTAATGCAATATAAAAAGAAAGAGGGAGTTCATTTTGAATTAACAGTTGAAGGTATTAGGATGCTTTCTATAAAAGATAAAGGTGATGTTGAAATACCAAAAACAGTTGTTGATAATGGAAACGGCAAAATGAATAAGATTTATATGGATGAAGATATTGAACTAATGAGAAAACAACAAAATACTGAAATACTAAAATACATAAAAGAAGAGGAACAAGAAAAAAAATGGGATGTTAGAAGGGAAAAAATATTAAATCAACTTGAAAAAAAGAACAAAGAAGAAAAACAAAAATTTATAAATGGGGAAAAGATAACAGAATTTATAAATAAGGCAAATGAAGATGATGACATAAAAAGAGAGTTGGTTGGTGACTATTTTGTAGAATGTTTTGAAAGCAATGATGCTAATAAAGTCAATTTGGCTAATGGATATGCACAAATGCAAGAAAAAGGATATGCAATTAATGTTAGGATAGCATTAGAAGAACAAAGGGATAAATGTTATAAATTAATTCAAATAGAACAGGATAAACAAAAAGTGAATGAAGCACAGGTGAAAAAGATTCTTAATCTTATAGATAATATAAATGAATACTTAAATTTATTTGAATTGGTAAAAGAAAAAAGAGACTGGAATGCAAGTTTTACATATAAAGCAAAGAAATTAGACTTTTCAGAAGTTAAAAAATTGTGTGAAATATATAATCCAAATGATGAAGAAATATTAAAATATTTAGATTTAAAAGAAAAAACATTAAAAGATGAGAAAATAAATAAATCAGGAAAAGAGAATGAATATGGTGATTCTGAATCAATACAAAATTTAGATAAATTTTTAGTAAAAAGTTGTGTAAAAGATTATACAAAACCTAATAATTTATATTCCGCTAAAAACGCTGTAATAGAAAATGGAAAATATATGGTTAATAAATTATATGAGCATATTGCAAGAGAAATGGTAGACTATAATGGTGATTCTATAAGTATATATAATAAATATGCAGAGAAAAGTGAAGGAGTAAAAATATATCCAGTAAATGAAAAAAATGATAAAGAAAGGGATTATACAAAAACAGTAAAAAAACTTTCAAAACAAATAATTGAAGGTGAAAAAACATATCCTGATTTTGATGATAGTGGCAATAGATAAAAGCAATATATAAAGAGGAGGTGGTTATATGACAATTTCAGATGCAATTAAAAAAGGCATGATAGAACTAAAAAATGTAAATATAGAAGAACCAAAATTGAAAGCAAGACTATTAATGCAATATGTATTAAACGAATCAAGACAGTATGTAATTGTAAATGATATGGAACAACTCGATAAAGCCAAAGAAAAACAATATTTGGAAGAAATAAAAATATTAAAAAAAGGAGTTCCAATTGAACATATAACACACCAAAAAGAATTTATGAAAATGAGCTTTTTTGTAGATAAAAATGTTTTAATTCCTAGACAAGACACAGAAATATTAGTTGAAGAGGTTATAAAAATAGCAAAAAAAATTAATGCAAGAAAAGTACTAGATTTATGTACGGGAAGTGGTGCAATTGCTGTATCACTTGCCAAATATTTACCACAGGCAGAAATTACAGCAATTGATATAAGCAATGATGCTTTAAAAATAGCAAAGAAAAATGCAATTAGTAATAATGTTCAAAATCAAATCACATTTATAAGTTCAGATATGTTTACAAATCTAAGTGAAGAAAAATTTGATATAATTGTATCAAATCCTCCATACATAAAAACTAATGTTATAAAAAATTTGGATATTCAGGTGCAAAATGAACCATGTATAGCATTAGATGGTGGAAAAGATGGTTTGGATTTTTATAAAAAAATTATTAACGAATCTTATCAATATTTAAAATATAATGGATATTTATGTTTGGAAATTGGATTTGACCAAAAAATAGATGTTATTGAACTTATTGAAAATACAGAAAGGTTTACAGGTACTTATTCAAAAAAAGATTTGTTTGATAATGATAGAATTATAGTTACACAATTAAAATAGTTTTGAGATATATGGGTTAGAGGTGTTTGAGGTTGAATAGTGTAAAATAAAAAAGTAGTGAACTTATAAAAGGGAGAATAGGAGGTAAGAAAATGTCTTTTTCATCAGATTTGAAAGAAGAACTTAGTAAAATAGGTAATTTAAATAAAAAAGATGAAGTAAAATATGAGTTAATTGGATATTTAATTTCAAAAAATGCTTCAGTTGTAAAAAATAATGTAAGGTATGCAACAGAGAGTGAGTACAATATAAATCGTTTTTCTAAGTTGTTAAGAAATTTGGAGATTAATAACAATATTGAATTTGATGGGAAATCATTTATAATTACCTTTAAAGTAAAAAATCTTATAGAAGAAGTTGGGGTTGTTGAGAATCAATTAGAAATAAAATCCAATGTTGATTTTGAGGATATAAAAAAAATCTCAAGTGGTCAGAGTGAAAAGTTGGTTCAAAATGAAAAAGATATAAAAAATAATAAATTAATAATTATAGAAAATGATAATTATAAAAGAGCAATTATAAGAGGTGCTTTTTTAGGAGCGGGGTCAATAAATAATCCTAGTAGAACATATCATTTGGAAATAAATTTATCAACAAAAGATAATATGGAATTTTTGGATGAAATATTAAAACAATGTAATATAAGATGTAAAAAATTAGAAAATAATAATTCAATTTATTTGAAAGATGGAGAAGAGATTTCATCAATTATTGCTTTGTTTGGAGCAAGTAGTAGTGTTTTGAAATTTGAAGATATTCGTGTTCAAAAAGAAATGAATGGCAAAGTAAATAGAATTGTTAATTGTCAGACTGCTAATTTGAACAAAACATTGAATGCGTCTGTTGAACAAATTGATGCTATTAGAAGGTTACAAAAGTCTAACAAATTTAATAATTTAGATGATAATCTTAAAGAGATTGCTTTACTTAGATTGGAGTATCCAGATATGTCTTTGGTTGAACTGGGAAAAAAATTAAAAGAACCACTTGGAAAATCAGGAGTTAATTATAGATTAAAGAGAATTATTAAAATTGCAGAGGATTTATAAAAAAATTTATGAGAATTATAAAAAGGGTTGAATGAAAAAATTATAAGTGAGTAACTAGTTGTATCAATATACAATTGAGAATGAGTTTTAAAGGAAGTTGAAGATGGAGTTAGGAATATATGTGCATATACCTTTTTGCGTTAAAAAATGCGATTATTGTGATTTTATATCATATTCAAATTGTTTTGATATGCAAGAGAAATATGTTGAAAAATTATTAGAAGAAATTGAAGAAAATAATAATTTATTAAGAAATAATTTTATAAGTACTATTTATATTGGAGGAGGTACTCCATCAGCAATAAAGCCTGAACTTATAAAAAAGATTTTGAATAAGATTTATGATGTTGCAGGAATAGAAATTGAGAAAAATAATGGTACATCAAATGGTTATAAAAAAGTAATTGGAAATGAGATACCAGATAAAAAAGAAAAAATTGAAATTACAATTGAGGTAAATCCAGGAACTACAACAAAAAATAATCTACAGATGTATAAAAATTGTGGAATAAATAGATTAAGTATAGGACTTCAAAGTACTGATGATGTTATTTTAAAAGAAATTGGTAGAATTCACAATTATGAACAATTTTTAGATACATATAAATGGGCAGAGGAAGCGGGATTTGAAAACATAAATGTTGATTTAATGTTAGGACTTCCGGGACAAGATATTGAAATTTTAAAAAAGAGTTTGGAAAAAGTAGTTGATTTAAAACCAGAACCAAAGCATATATCTGTGTATTCTTTGATAGTAGAAGAGAACACAAAAATAGAACAAAGAATTAGCTCAGGGGAATTAAGTTTGCCTGATGATGAAGAAGAAAGAAGACAATATCATTATATGAAAAATTTCTTAGAGTTGAATGGGTATAAACATTATGAAATATCAAATTTTGCAAAGCCTGGGTTTGAATCAAAGCATAATATGAATTGCTGGGAGCAAAAGCAATATGTTGGCTTTGGAGTTGCGGCAAGTTCATATGTAAAAGGTGTTAGATATACAAATACATCAAGTTTACCAAAAGCAGGTGTAGATTATTCAGTATTATTTGTTATCGTTGCTTGTGTGGCTTCTGGAATTTATGCATATATTAAAATAAGAGATTATAATAATATAAAATATTAAAGTTTTTAGTATTTTCAACCAATTTAAGAACGTCCCCATTGGTTCAAAAAATAATATATATAATTTACAAAATAGCATATTAAAAAGTGTAATCAAATAATAATTATAATAGAAAAGTTGTAGGAGGTAAGATGATAAATATAGGTAGTAAGAAAAGAGAAATAAATAATAAACCTAAAAAAGAAGGATTTATGCAAGGCGTCATTACACTAATGTTTTCACAAGTTCTTATAAAAATTTTAGGTTTAGTATATACATTATATCTAACAAATAGACAAGGTTTTGGAGATAAAGGAAATGGAATATGTGCAAGTGGATATCAAATATATGCACTACTACTTACAATATCTTCGATAGGAGTTCCAAGTGCAATATCAAAATTGGTATCAGAAAGAGTTGCAGTTGGAGATAACAAAGGTGCACATAGAATTTTTAAAATAGCATTTGCAACATTTGCAGTAATAGGATTAGTTGGAAGTTTATTGTTGTTCTTTGGAGCAAATGTTATAGCAAATCAATGGCTACAAATACCAGATGCAGAAATGACATTGGTTGCATTATCACCAGCAATATTCTTTGTTACAGTAGCATCAGTTATGAGGGGATATTTTAATGGTAGACAAAAAATTAGTGTAGGTGCAAAATCTCAAACATTGGAGCAAGTTTTTAAAACATTGCTTACAATTATAGTTGTTGAAGTTGTTGCAATATTATCAAATGTTTCAACAGAGTGGATGGCTGCAGGTGCAAACTTGGCAACAACACTTGCGACATTTTTAGGATTTAGTTATTTGTTTTTATATTATAGGTCAGAAAGAAAAGAAGTTGCAACAGAAATTAAAAATACAGTAAATTATAAATATGAAAGAGTATCAACAATAATCAAAAGAATTTTATTTGTGTCAATTCCAATAACATTAACAGCTATAATGTCTTCAATAAATAAAAATGTTGATTCATTTACAGTTGTTAGGAATTTGAGAGCATTTATGCCAGAAGACCAAGCAACAGCTTTATATGGAATTTTAGGTGGAAAAGTTGATACATTGACAAGTTTACCGTTAGCAATAAATGTGGCGTTTGCAACAGCATTAGTTCCTGCAATATCAGCTGCGAAGGCTAGAAATGATAATAAAACAATAACAGAAAAAACATCATTTTCATTGTTGGTTTCAATGTTGATAGGTTTGCCTTGTACAGTTGGAATGTTTATTTTTGCACAACCAATTTTGAATTTGTTGTTCCCAAATGCAAATGATGGAGCATTAATATTACAAATTAGTGCATTGACAATAATTTTTACAATTTTGGACCAAACTATAAATGGAGCTTTACAAGGATTTGGAAAATTGATGATTCCAACAATTTCTTTAGCAACAGGTGTATTTGTAAAATTTATTTTTAATATTACATTGATTAAAATACCAAGCATTGGAGTTTATGGTGCAGCTTGGGGCTCAGTTGCTTGTCATTTAGTTGCATTTTGTATAGCATTTACGATGCTTAGAAAAAACATAAAATTAAATTTGACATTTTCAAAATTTGTTATTAAACCAGTTATAGCGACGGCTATTATGGGAATATGTTCATATTTTACATATTTAGCTTTAAAAGGAATAATAATTGAGAGATTGGCTACAATAATAGCAATAATGGTTGCTGTTGTAATATATGCATTAGCAATTGTTGTTTTAAAAGTTTTTACAAAAGATGAGTTCAAAATGATGCCTGCAGGTGATAAAATAGTTAAAATTCTAGAAAAAATTAAAATTTATTAGAAAAAAAGAAGGATTTTATCGAAAGTTGGCGAATAGAGTTATTAGTAGGTACAGTTATTGCTTAGTTCAGGCGATAAAAGTACATAAATATTCAATCTTATAGGAGGTAATTTAAATGAACAAAGCTGAATTAATCGCAGCAATAGCTGCAAAAACAGGAGACACAAAAAAAGTAGCTGAAGCAACAGTTAACGCATTCGTAGAAACAGTTACAGATGCATTAGTAGAAGGAGATAAAGTTCAATTAGTTGGATTTGGTTCTTTCGAAGTTAGAAAAAGAGCTGCTAGAAAAGGTAGAAATCCTCAAACTAAAGAAGAAATCAAAATACCTGCTTCAAAAGCTCCAGTATTCAAAGCTGGTAAAGCATTAAAAGATTTAGTAAATAATAAATAATTTGTGAATATATAAATATATGAATTCGTATAGAAGGGGACCAGAAATGGTCTTCTTTTTAAATTATAAAATTTGAGAAAATTTTATACTAAAATTTTATTGCGGAAATTTTATTGCTTAAAAATTTTTGAAATTTTATTGACAAATAAGTGTATAAGGTGCTAAAATAAGTAACATAATAATAAAAACACATTGCGTTAGAACAATACAAAGCAATTAGAAGTCACTAAAAGAGAAAAAGGGTCACCGGCTGAAAACCCTTTAAGGTCAACCTAAATTGTGAAACACATTGGAGCAATTTTTATAAAGTGGAAAATAAGAAAACAATTATTCATTTGCGTGGTGAGTCAAAACGAAAAGTTTATAAAACACTTAATCATTGGCAGAAAATAAAAAATAAAACTAATTTTCCTAAGTTTTATAATGTTGTAAATAATTATCAATATACATTTAAATATACTAAGGAAAGTTGCATTAAAGATAAAATTAAAAGTATAGTTTAATAATTTCGACAATACTCTACAACATGTGATCTTATGCGACAAAACTTCCTAAAATCTCCCCCTTGTCTAAACTGTAAACATGGTTTAGGATAACTTATCAAGGAGGACAACTATGAATAAAACAATCACGAAACCTAAAAAATTTTATACTTGTAAAAATGATTCAGCCTTTAAAGAAATATTTGGTAATATTAAAAATAAAAAGTTATTAATATGGTTATTAGAAAGGATATTACAAGTTAGAATTAATAAGTTAACATATTTAAATGTTGAAAGAAATAATAACGATTTAGTAACAAAAAGAAAGAGACTCGATATATTAGTGGAAACAAATGTGGGTAGAATTAACATTGAAATGAACGCGACAAACAAAGATTACTTACACCCAAGAAACTTTTGTTACTTAAGTAATATTTATAACAAGAATACTAGTATCTCTGAAAATTATAATGAAGATACTCTTACCATTCAAATTAATTTTACATATGGTATAAAAGATGATAACAAGATTTTAAGAATATATAAGGTGCAAGATGACAAGCAAAAATGTTACATAAAAAACTTTGAAATATACGAATACAATATGGACATAATAATGAATTTTTGGTATTCTTTAGATATAGAAAAAGTTACTGAATATTCACATTTAATAATGTTAGACTTAGGGAAGAATAGTTTGCAAGAACTAGTGAAATATGATGGGAAGGTTGATGAATATATGGAAAAAATTACTAAGTTAAATACTGATGCTAACTTTTGGGAAGTATTTACACCTGAAGAAGATGAAAGATACATTAGAAACACTATCAAAAAAGAGAGTGAGAAAAAAGGTGAACAAAGAAAATCATGTGAAATTGCTAGAAATATGCTTGCCAAAAATTTAGACTTAAATTTAATCATGGACGTTACTAATTTATCTAAGAAAGAAATAATGAAGTTATAGTAAAGTATTAAAAAGAAGGCTTTTGCCTTCTTTTTGGTTATATATCAATTCTTTTTATTGTTTCATTAACAACATTAATAAATTCATTTTTAATGCTTTCTAAATCTTCATTTGTTAGTCCTTCAAATCTTAAAGTTAAATTAGGGCCAGTATTACTTGCTCTAATAAGTCCCCAAGCATTTTTAAAGTTAACTCTTACGCCATCAATATCTAAGTAAGAATATTTCTTTTCTATGACATACTTTTTAACTGCGTCTACTACTTCAAATTTATGTTCATTTGAACATGGTACTTTTATTTCTGGTGTTGAGTAGT
>OIYY01001189.1_pt1 | contig 14721 bp, 20 predicted proteins | sample 1588341 | NCBI WGS metagenome assembly OIYY01 (sample SAMN03283287) | human gut metagenome | biome: human-associated habitat; material: feces | host: Homo sapiens | place: Peru | collected 2012 | reverse complement strand
TTAATCCTAACCTTCACGTTGGTATCTGTGGAGAGCACGGTGGAGATCCTTCATCTGTTGAATTCTGCCACAAGATTGGTCTTGACTATGTATCATGTTCACCATTCCGTGTACCAATCGCTAGATTAGCAGCAGCTCAGGCAGCAATCGCTAACAAATAAGAATGGAACAAAATATAATATGTAGTATTCCTGGCATTGCCTGGATGCTATATAGTTAAAGATAAGCCCCTCCGGTTGGAGGGGCTTATTTTGTGGAAGTTAGTCTGTTGAGTATATCGGAGTTTCTACTACGGGAAGATGGAAAGATGTATACGGAACTATGTAAGATATATTTGAAGAGGAATATAGAAAAGTGTTATTTTTGGGACTATAATATAGAAAGAATACTAAAAAGTATAGAAAGTGAGTTGTGGATATGTTAGTAGATTTTTCGGATATTTATATATCGCTTATATCAAATATTATTGGAATTGATTTAAAGCAAATAAAAAGAGTTTTCAATAAGGAAAAACTAAGAAAATCGGGACAAATGGAGGTCTCTGATAGTATTGATGTGGTATCTCAAAAGTTAGAAGAATCAAAAGACATAATTGATAATGCGCTATTAGAGATGGAAAATCAGAAGAAATTATTTATGCAGATGAAGAAAGATGCAGAAATAAGTCAGCAAGTTTCTGAGATGAATAAACAACAAGTTGATGCATTAAATGTTTTACTGGAAAACACATTAAATAAGCAGGAAAAAAAATCTTTTCCTAAAACTTTTCTCTGGAATCTTTTCTTTTGCATATTAAGTGCAATATTAGGTTTCGTATTAGGAAAATATTTATAGTACATAGATGTATTATAAATTTGGATGAGAAAAAGGAATGAATATTGGTATTATTGAGCAATTAAAAGGAAGATGCGGTGGATAAGGCAAATGGAAAGGCAGAAGTAATATAAATTTTAGAATTTTTATGTTGCAAAGCAAACATTTCCATAATAGAATAAAAGTAGAAAATGATACGAATTATATTGAGTAATAGATAAGAGAACAGCCATACTAATAAAGGAGGTGTTTATATGGCAACTTCTAGTATCACGAAGAATTTTATCATATCCGGTCAGAAGCAGGTAGAAATGTTTGTCGATGCGATAGAGAATTCTGCCAATAATCGCCCGGTGCGTACTCCAGTATCTGCGAGACAGATAAAGGGAGAAGCAGAGTTGAGAAAATTCATGGAAAAAAGGAAGAAAGTGGATGTCGGTCAGAGATAATTATACGATGATTAACATTCGTGAGTATTTAGCTTTAGGAACTGATGAAGAGGTCGGAGAGCCTGCACTTGTCAGATTGCTCTCCGACTTTTCATGTCCAAAGAATCCGGATGTTGAACATTTCTTGAAGAAAAATGCAATAGAGTTTACCAAAAAGAATCAGTCTGTTACATATTTGGTCTTTTCCAATGATGAGGGAGAATTGATAGGCTATTTTAGTATAGCATTAAAGCCATTGACTGTGAGAGGTGAAACAGTAAGCAACACAGTAAAAAGAAAATTATTGCGAATAAGTGAGCTGGATGAAAAATCACAGACATATACAATGTCAGCGTATTTAATCGCACAGCTTGGCAAAAACTTTGCTGATGGTCGAAACAATAGAATTACCGGAGCAGAGCTGCTGGAACTGGCATGGTCGGTTATCGAAGAAATGCAGTATATGGGTGGAGGAATGGTGGTATTCCTTGAGGCAAATAATGACGATAAACTGTTGAAATACTATAATGATAACAGATTTTCACAGTTTGATACCAGACAAACCACTTCAAAAGACCAGGAGCCACATGAACTGGTGCAGTTACTAAGACTGCTTTAATTAAATATTTTATAATAGCGTAAGGTGCATGGAAATAAAAATCCATGTGCCTTTTTGTTTTGGAAATACCGTCTTGCAAATACAGGGCGGTATTTTCTGCATAGAAGGGAGATAGATCGTATGGCAGATAATCAAACAGAGAAACAAAAAGTACAGGAACTTACGGTACAGAAGCTGGAAACATATACATTGCAGAAATCAGGACTATATTAATCAAATTACAGAGTATGAATAGGAATCTTTGAGACTTATTCTATCATAGGAGGAAACTGCTTACAGGAGAAGGAATAGCAGCTCAAGTTGCAAAGCATTCAAAAGAAGTTGCAGAAGTTAAGTAAATTGCGACATATGCTCCAGGTAATGCAATACTGTCTTTTTTATGGATTCAGGTGTATCATTCATATTCCGTTCTATCCATTTTAGAATCATATTCCAGATCGAACCTACATTGAAAGCAATGATATACTCAACTTGTTCCGGAGTGAAAGGCTGAAAAAGAGGATGTTCCGGGTTTACTACCTGATCATGTATGATGGGAATAAATAGATTTAATTTATTCAAAATCAAATGTAAAAGATTATTATCCCGAAGTAAGAAAAGCAAATCCTGATTTTGCATGCAAACATCGAAAATAATATCTAAAATGGTGGAAAGCTGGCAATCAGGCATTTGCTGCAGAGATTGTATATATTGATGTAAAATCCGGTCAATGTGGGAATTTAAAACATCATCCTTAGAAGAAAAATTGCGATAAAAAGTTTTGCGTGCAACATGAGCTTCCATAAGGATTTGTTTTACTGTTATTTCATTATAGGGGAATGATTTCATCAGATGTAAAAGCGTATTTGTGATTTCATTTTTGGAACGTATTGCGCTCGGATTTTGAGTAGGGTTCATGAAAACTCCTTTCTGACACTTTTTAGTGAAATTGTATCACTTGATGGTGGAATATTGTAATTTCGTTTTTCTTATTCTATCATAAATAAAAAACGATACAAGAGTCTACTTTTGAAAGGAGAATTTTTATGAATGAATTGGTATGGATATTTCCGATTTTGTTTATTTTTCATGACATGGAAGAGATTATAGGGTTTGGGTTATGGCTTACAAAGAACAGAGCCTTTTTGGACAACAAATATCCGAAGATTAGTAACACCTACAAGCCATATAGTACAGAAGGTATGGCTGCGGCAGTTATGGAAGAATTGGTGCTGTGTCTGGTAATTTGTTTTATATCAAGATTTACAGGATTTTATGGACTTTGGCTGGGAGGATTTGTGGCTTACACAGTGCATCTTATAATACACATCGGGCAAAGTATTGTGATTCAAAAATATATCCCGGCATGTATCACCAGTTTAATTTGTATCCCTGTAAGTGTTTGTGTTATTGTAAGAAGCATAACTTTATTATCATATTCCATAAGCGGGGTAATTGTGTACAGTTTGATTGGTATTGTGGTCATTGTGGCAAATTTGAAAATAGCACATAAGATAATTCATATATTCACAAAAAAGATGCGTGGAATGGAGAAATAGTAATTTTTTACAATTGGTTTTATAAGTACAACATTAAAATAAATTATTATTTCCGAAAATTAAAGAAAAATCTGTAACCCCTTGCAGGTTTGTATTATTTGTATTATAATACATAATACAAAAAGAAAACTGACATATCAAAGAAAAAGGAAGAAAGAATATTCCGAAAGAGAATATCAAAAAATCAGAAAGGAGGGACCTTGGGTGGTTATATCCATAAATGAAACGTCGGAAGTGCCAATTTATCAGCAGATTCGAAACCAGATTGTACTTGGAATATCTGACGGCAGATTAAAGCCGGGAGAGCAGCTTCCCACCGTACGGGCATTAGCCGGAGAAATCGGAATCAATTCCATGACGGTGAATAAAGCCTATGCACTTTTAAAGCAGGAAGGCTATATTTATACAGACCGGCGGAATGGAGCCCATGTGCGGAAGGAATTTTCCGAAGCAAAGGAATTATCGGAGAAATCCAAAGAACTGTTGCGGCAGATTATTTCTGAAGCAAAAATCTGTGGTATGACACAGGAAGAATTCTTAAAGATATGTGAGAATATGTATAAGGGGTGAGAAGAATGTTTCTAAATATTATATTTTTTGCAACATTGTATCCTGTTTTATTTATCATATGCATTGTATTTGCATTACAGAATTCCTATAAAGATGGCATGCTTTTTGCTGTAAATATGAAACGTGAATGGGTAGAGGATGAGAATGTAAAAGCAATCCAGAAGCGCTTTAAAAAAGAAATGATATGGTATAGTCTTATTCTTGCAATTATTCCGTTTAGCTGCCTTTTTATTCCATACTTTTCCATACAGATAACAATCTGGATGGTGTGGCTGATTGGAGCAATTATTTTGCTGACACTGCCAACCATATTTGCCAATAACCGTCTGAAACAATGGAAACGGAAAATGGGCTACTATGAAGAACAGTCAGCAGAACGATATGTGGAATTAAAAAATGCAGGAACTGTCCATTGTATGCATTTTCTGCCGTTTTTTGTACCGCTTGCCCTGGGAACAGCCGCCGCAATTGCTGTTATTCCTTTTGCTAAGGTGATGGGAATCTTCTGTCTCATTGGTGCCGCAAGTGGATATATTTTTCTGCTGGTGGCAATCTGGACGGACCGCCAGCCGGTACAGGTAATAAGCAGCAACAGCGATATCAACATTAATTATACCAGAGCCAAGAAAAGAATCTGGAAGAACATGTGGCTGTGTGCTATCTGGCTGAATACTGCATTAATCCTGTTTTTGATTTTGGTATCTTTTATGCAAAAGCAGGTGGGAATGATTTACCTTGCAGGCATAATTGTATTTGTAATTCTTCTGACCGCTATGTGCATTCCGGCTATTGTGACATTGGGAAGAGTAGAAAAAGCATATGGAGATAAGCATGATTTTATCGGTGGAATCGAAGATGACAGAAACTGGATTGGCGGCATGCTTTACTATAATCCGAGGGATTCACATACCATCGTGGATAAAAGGGTTGGAATCGGAACCACGGTCAATATGGCAACCAAAGCAGGAAAAGGCACGATATTGTTTATTATAATAGCATTACTGATGCTTCCACTTGTCTGTGTATGGGTGATTGCAGAAGAATTTACACCGATTCATTTGGAAATTGAAAATCAGTCCCTTTGTGCAGAACATATCCGCACAGATTATGAGATATCACTGGATGCATTAGATGATGTGGAAATGCTGACAGAGCTGCCAAACTGGTCAAAGGTAAATGGAACCGGCATGGAAACCTTGGAAAAAGGAACTTTTAAAATCAGTGGTGAAGGAGAATGCCAGGTATTCTTAAATCCACAGAATAAAAAGTTCCTGTATTTTACCGCAAATGGAAAAAACTACTATATGAGTGGTGTTGACGATACCGAGACGGAAGAGATTTATCAGGAAATTTTGAATCAAAAATAGGGTGATAGGATAAAAATACAGGAAACACGATTTGCAATCTTCTTATGCAAATGAAAATATTTGACTTGTAACATAAAAAGAGTTACAATTCAAATATATAAAGGAGATGGGACTTTGAGAGAGTATTTAGAACAAATAATGCATCAAAGTATCACGGAACGTCCTTATGACTCTGTGGAAAAATTACCATTGGGATGCAGAAATGCATTTGAATTAACAATCATAGAAATTCAAAATCAGAAAATTCTTTTAGCAACACCGGTAGATATGATGAATCTGACAGAACTTCGAAAAATGCGAATTCAACTGGAGCGGTATACAGGGTATCGATGTGTGTTCTATTTAAAAAAAGCAAATTGGTATTCAATTCCTAAAATGGTGGAAGAGGGAATTCCTTTTATATGGGAAAATCATCAGATTTATCTACCGTTTATGGGAATGCTTTTGAAAAATAATGAGCAGAGAACACCAAAGAACTGTTCTGTTATTTCATTTTTGACGCAGAAAATGTTACTGAAAGCCTTATATGAAAATTGGCAGGATGTATCTGCAGTACGGGCTGCGGAGAAATTGGAAGTGTCCAGAATGTCAATAACCAGATGCTTTGATGAAATTGATGCTTTGGGAATGCCTTTTTTAAAAATAAATGGAAGATCAAGACGTTTCTTTGCCAGAAATGATAAGAAAGTAATGTGGGAGGAGATACGTCCGTTTTTGCGAAATCCTATTATACATGAATTCAGACCAGAAAGAAAACCTGATGCAGATATGGTTTTAAGTGGCATATCTGCCTTGGCAGAGTACTCCATGTTGGGAGAGGATAACTATGTCACATATGCTATAAGTAAAACTCAGGTTGGAGCGTTGGGATTAAAATCTATTCGGGAAATCCCAAAGAATGAAGAACCAGTCTGTATAGTGCAGGAAATGGGATATATTTTGCACTTCAAGAAGGGCAATGTGATAGATCCACTTACGTTGACACTGATACTGTCCGAAGAGGAAATGAAAGATCCTCGTGTAGAAAGTTCGGTAAATGAAATGTTGGAGGAATTTGTATGGTAAAAGGAATCGATATTTTTCAAGAGTATTTTAACGAATATACAGATCAGTATGTGTTGATTGGTGGGGCAGCATGCAGTGTGTCTTTTGAAGAACAGGATATCAATTTTGGACGAACAACAAAAGATCTCGATATTGTTCTGATTGTGGAGGCACAAACAAAAGAATTTGGAGAACGTTTCTGGAAATTTATCAAAGACGGAAAATATAGAATCAGGGCAAAAAGTAATGGGGAACCACAGTTCTATAGATTTGATAAGCCGGAAGATGAACGATTTCCTAAGATGATAGAATTATTTTCAAGAACTAATTATCTGTTACAGGAGGAGAATGGACTGACCCCAATTCATATTGACGATTCGGTCTCAAGCCTTTCTGCTATTCTCTTAAATGATGCTTATTACCAGGCATTAATGGATGGAAGAGAAATTATGAGGGGAATCTCGGTGTTAAAGCCGGAATGGATTATCCCATTTAAGGCAAAAGCATGGCTGGATCTAAGAGAGAAAAAAGATGTGGATTCATCAGATATTAAAAAACATCGAAATGATATCATCCGAATTGTATCTGACATGTTTTTGCAGAAGTGTATCCTTCCGGATGAAGTGCGAAGGGATATGGAAAAATTTATAGAGCAGTTTGATGTTACGGAAAGTGAATTGAAGAATTTAAAAATTCGTGGAACAAAACCGGAAGACATCAAGCAGGTATTACAAACTACATATCTGGATTAAGTTATGAATGATGGAAGGACATCTATATATTAGAAAAACAAAAACAGCCTGCCTACCGGACACTCTGAATCATCAGAAGTGCCGGATAGGGCAGGCTGTTTTGCCAGAAGCTTATTTTTTCCTTCGGATATGTACTTCCGGAATAGCGACATTATCAAAGCTGACGCTGGAAGCATGTTCGTCCTCGGAGGTATGATGCTCCTCAGCTGTATGAGTAGTGGCATCAGAAGCAGCTTTGTGTACTTCCGGAATGGCAACATTATCATAAGTCAGATCATAATTTTTCTTTTCACGTTCTTTTCTTGCATTCTTGATTTTATTTTTAAAATGAAACATAAGGTGCTCCTTTTTCACAAAATATTAATAAAAAATGTAATTACAAGACTGTTGATGAAATCGGCAAACAGACTTCCCACCAGTGGAATCAGAAGGTATGCTTTGACGGATGGAACATAGCGGTCACAGAGAGCCTGCATATTTGCCATGGCATTTGGTGTGGCACCCATACCGAATCCGCAGGTACCTGCAACAAGGACTGCTGCATCATAATCCCGCCCCATAATATTGAACTCAATAAAGTAAGTAAATACAGCAATCAGAATGACCTGTGAGCTCAATAATATGATAAGCGGAAGTGCCAGAGAAGCCAGTTCCCATAATTTTAAAGTAATCATAGCCATACCAAGAAATAATGACAGGGAAATACCACCCAGGTCATTAATTTCTCCCATATGGATTGTGGCATTGCCATGGGAGTATTCCACAATATTACGAATCAGTGCGGCTGCTAACATGGCACCAATATAAATTGGAAAAGTCAGTCCTGTTTTTGTCAGAAAATAGGAGAAAATAGTACCAAGTCCAATGGCAAGGATAAGCTGGAAAACAGCGGAAGCATACATGTTGGTATGGCGTTCGTGTTTTTTCTCATCTTCCACCAAGAGGCTGTCATCTTCGGAAGCAACAGTAGAGAGAAGATTTTTCTTTTCTACCAGGCGTTTTCCTAAAGGACCGCCAATCAGGCTTCCAGTAATCAGACCGAAGGTAGCAGCAGCCGTACAGATGGTAGTGGCACCATGGATATTGAAATCCTCCAGTACCGGTCCAAAAGCACCTGCTGTACCATGTCCGCCCACCATTGGAATGGAACCGGTACACATACCGATTAATGGATTTAATCCTAATAATTTGGATAATCCAACGGCAAGAAAGTTCTGGGCAATAATAAGGGTAATGACCAGTCCTAAAAATACTGCCATGGATTTCCCGCCACTTTTTAAGACTTTTAAGTTAGCCTGAAATCCTACGGAAGTAAAGAAGAATACCATACATACTTCCCGCAGGGTATCATCAAAGGAAAATTCTGCAACTCCGGTGCTGTAACAGATACAGGTGAAAATCGCAAAAAGCAGACCGCCGATAACGGGTGCCGGAATACAGAATTTTTCCAGAAAATGTATTCTTTTTCGTAAAAAACTCCCCAGCATGAGTACCAGCACAGCAACAGCTAAGGTCTGGTACATATCTAAATGTATATTCATAGTGTTCCTTTCTAGTTTGGTGTATTGCTTTCGGAAGAAAGCGTAATGCCCTGTCTCTCATAATAGGAAACAGCTCCCGGATGGAATGGAATCGGTATGCCATCAGTAGCATAAGATTCATCTAATTGCAGGTTTAAAGAAGTTGCATACTGTAAATCCTTCGCATGGGAAAAAAGCCATTCCGTCAAGTGTTCTACCGTATCGGAAGAGAGCCTGTCGGAAGCAAGGAGAACAGCTTTGACACCAAGGGTATGGATATCTTCCGTCTGTCCGGTGTAAGTATTGGCTGGAATGGTATATTCACTATAGGATGGATAAGCAGACAGCAATTTATTCCTGCATTTCTCATCAATATCCAAAAGACGGATATCACATTCTTTGGCTAATTCTTCGATTACAGTTGTCTGGATACCGGCAGTACAGAAAAATGCATCGATTTTTCCATTGATAAGCTGGTCAGCAGCATCGGTATAATCGAGGTTTACTGTTTTCACCAGTTCAGTGGTAAGTCCGCTCATGGTCAGAATCTGGTTAGCGTTCTGTTCGGTACCGGAATCCTCCGCACCGATGCTGACGGTTTTGCCCTGTAAATCATCCAGCGTCTGAATATTGGAGTCTGCACGGACGACAATCTGACAGGCTTCCGTATATAGCCCGGCAATAGCGGAATATCCCTGACAAGGATCTCCCTCAAAAATTCCACTGCCTTCATAGGCGGAGGCAATCAAGTCAGACTGGGCTAATCCAAGTTCGATATATCCACCGGAGAGCAGCCTTAGATTGGCAGCAGAGCCTGCGGTTGTCTTAACTTCAAACTGATAGGTATCATCCTCCGAGGAGGCAAGTCCGGTAAAGGTATTGGCAAAGGTATAGTAGATTCCACCTATGTCAGCGGCACCAAAGCGGATGGTTTTCTGATAACCACTGCATCCACTCACAAAAAGCAGTGCAAGACATAGAAGAAGACGGAATGGTTTCTTCATATATAAAATCCTTTCTTTTTAAAATTTAATCCTAAGAAAATATTTTACAATAATTTTTTCAGAAAAGGAAGAGCGAAAATAGTGGCAAAGTGGTGAGAAAAAATATCGTTAATCCTATATTTTTTTAGAAAAAAAGAGATTATAATGTGATGGAAGGAAATGAAGGAGGAAGGATTTATGCAGAAGATAACAGTAAAAGTAGATGGTATGCAGTGTGGAATGTGTGAGGCACATGTAAATGATGCAGTGCGGGCAGCATTTCCGGTAAAGAAAGTAACTTCATCCCACAGTAAAAAAGAGACCGTAATTATTACCGATACCGATATTCCGGAGGAAAAAATCAAAGAAGTGATTAAAAAAAGTGGATATGATGCGTTAGAAGTAACAAAAGAACCATATGAGAAGAAGGGATTATTTTCAGCATTCCGCAAATAAACAGAATATCTTAAGAAAAATAATATATATATTATCGGCATAGTATGTTAAAATGAGAAATCGGAAATAATAGGAAAAGAGGGTAACGAAATGTTATTGGATTTCGTAGAAATGCTGAAGGTTATTTTTCTTGGAATTGTAGAAGGAATTACAGAATGGCTTCCAATCAGCAGCACAGGACATATGCTTTTAGTGGATGAATTTATCAGGCTTGATATGACAGATTCATTCAAAGAGATGTTTTTCGTGGTGATACAGTTGGGAGCTATTCTTGCGGTAGTGCTTTTGTTCTGGAAGAAAATGTTCCCGTTCCAGTTTAAGGACAAGACACAGCCGGTAGTCAGAAAAGATATTTTTTCTTTATGGTTTAAGGTTGTAGCTGCCTGCATACCGGGAGCAGTGGTAACGCTTTTGTTTGATGATTATGTGGATGCACATTTTCATACACCGCTTGTGATTGCAATTGCATTGATTTTCTATGGTTTTGCTTTTATTCTGATTGAAAACTGGAATAAGAAGCGGAAAGTAAGAGTGGAAAGCTTAAATGATATTACTTATCAGACAGCATTTCTTATCGGATTGTTTCAGGTACTTGCAATTATTCCGGGAACCTCCCGTTCCGGTGCAACCATTATCGGAGCACTTTTAATCGGAGTATCCCGTGTGGCTGCGGCAGAGTTTACATTTTTTCTGGCTGTGCCGGTTATGTTTGGCTGGAGCCTGATCAAACTTATTAAGTTCGGCTTTGCGTTTTCCACGCAGGAACTTTGTGCCTTAGGCTTAGGCTGCGTGGTGGCATTTGCGGTATCTGTAGTAGTCATCCGTTTTCTGATGGGCTATATCAAAAAACACGATTTTAAAGTATTTGGCTGGTACCGGATTATTCTTGGAGCCATTGTTTTAGGCTATTTTGCACTGTAGGAACCGCTTAAGAAAATGAGAGATTCTTCCGATATAAAGAATGGAACAGATTGTTTTAAGCAAAAGGATTTGCTTATAGATATTTTCAAGGAGGAATTTTTATGAACACAAATGCAGTAAATCAGGTAGCAGAAACTGTTTCTGGTTATAAGGAAACGGAAAAGAGTAGCAAAGTCTCCGGAAAAACCATTGGAGAGCCAAAGCTTTCGGATAAGGCGAAAGAGTATTATGAGAAACTGAAAAAGAAATTTGGCACGATGGATTTCATTCTGGTATCCAAGGATATGAAAGAGACAGCAAAAGCCAATGCAGGACAGTATGCCAATGCCAACAAAATGGTGGTTCTAATTGACGAAGAGAAGATTGAGCGGATGGCGGAAGATGAGTCCTACCGGAAACAGTACGAGGGAATCATTGCCAACGCATCCAGTCAGCTGGCAACCATGCAGAGCAAATTTGCCAATGGACAAAGTGGCGTAAAAGCATACGGCATTCAGGTAAATGATGGCGGCAATGCATCATTTTTTGCAGTTGTAGATAAGTCTTTATCTCTTCAGAAGAAACGTATCGAAAAGAAACAGGAAGAAAACCGTGCAGAACGTAAGAAAGCTCAGAAGGAAGCTTATGAGAAACGAATGAATCAGGAGGATGAAGATACATCTTCCGTTAAGAAATCGGACAAGACTGACAGCACGGATAAAACTGGTAAGAGTGAAGATCTGGTAACGGTTACTGCCGGTTCGTTGGAAGAACTGGAAAAGAAAATCCAGGATATGTTATATGACAGCATGAGCGATTATGTATTTACGCCACAGGAAAAACAGGTTGGCTGGAATGTAGATTTTCGTGGATAATAAATAAAAGGCAGGATACAATATGGAAAAGAGACCCCTATATATTGCAATCCGGGCAGCCCTGACTTTCTTAATCCACTGGGAAATCAAAGTGGAGAAAAAGGACTGCCTGGAGTAGAGGTACGATTCGTATGCTGACGTTCCGGAAGGGAATGGATAAACTGGCGTGGTGTCATGCCATAGCGTTTCTTGAATTCCCTGTAGAAGTAGGAAAGGCTGCTGAAACCGGCAGTCATGGCAGCATCTGTAATGGATAGCTCCTGCTGTTCTAAGAGGTCGGCAGCCTTTTGCAGGCGCAGGCTCTTGATATAATCTAAGCATGACATTCCGACATATTTCTTAAAAAAGCGCATGAAATGGTATTCGCTGAAATAGCAGGAGGATGCCAGGCTTTCAATAGAAATATTTTCAGTATAATGTAATCCGATATATTCTAAGACACCCTTAATCTTCTGGGTATGTTCGCTTTGAAGCTGTGGCTGCTCAGAACTTTTGCTGCAGTACGGAAGTAGAAGGGTAAGAAGCTTTAACAGCAGGGATTTTAACATCAGTTCATATCCCGGCTGGGCAGCGGAATAACAGCTGCTGATTTCATAGAACAATGCGAGGGCATCCGGGTAGACCGGGTGCTCTTTTGCTATATGAAAAGGGGGAATCAGCTGCTGCTTGGCAAGGGGCATCAGATACCGCATGGCACAGATATCTGCAGAGGATGCACCAAGGAAATCAAGGTGAAAGACATATGTTTCCGAATGCATATGCCCGGCAGGTAATATGGCAATGGAATGCAGAGCCAGTGGAGGAATGAAAACGAAATCTCCAGGCATAGCCTGAAAGCTTTCAAGGTCAACCTGATACGTACAGACACCGCTGGTAATCAGGGTAAATTCAGCCTCTTCATGCCAGTGGGGCGTAACAATGGGATACCGTTCCTGCAACGTAGTAAGATATTTTTTTAATGGGAAAATGCGTTCGCCATGAACGGCCTTTTCTTTTTGTTCCAGAGGGAGTTGTTTTTTATCTTTCATGGGAATCTCCTTTTAATGTTGCTTATTTAAATAGCATTTATCCTGATTTTTGTTGTGAAATCAGTCTTTCCAATGTTTGACAAGATATCTGTACCGTTCGCCGAAGTATGGATGCATGATAAGGATTGTTAGGAGCACTTAGAATTTCATACAGCAATAGCCAACGCCGGCACAGGGACGTGCCGGCGAGGCGCATATGAACATGGATGTGAATTTGCGCCGGTTGGCAGATAAAATAATATTAATACTGAAATTCTTAGTGCTCCTTACTATCTTTATGCAGCATCCACACTCGACGGACGGTGCAGATATCCTCGTCAAAGCAAGCGGAAAGACAGTTTATAATCAAGAAAAAATGTATCTAAGAAATGCTTCTATTTTGTATCCGATAACCTACCTTCCATCGTCTGCATCTGGAATCCATAATCATATCGTTTATTTTGTTTTACATAAAAGAGCAGGATTGTGCAATAAAAACGCAAATATCACGGAAGAAACTTCCTGAATCTTCGTATATAATAACAGTATCATACAAAAAGGAAAAGAAAAACCGTATTGGGAAAAAGGAGAATGTGCAATGAAGAAAAAATGGTGGCACGATAAAGTGGCATATCAGATTTATCCGAAGAGCTTTCTGGATACGAACGGGGACGGAATCGGGGATCTGCGGGGAATCATCTCGAAGCTGGACTATTTGAAAGAGCTTGGCATTGACATCATCTGGCTCTCTCCGATTTATAAATCTCCCTTTGTGGATCAGGGGTATGACATTTCCGACTACTACGCGATCGCGCAGGAATTCGGAACGATGGAGGAGTTTGACGAGCTGCTTGCCGAGGCAAAAAAGAGAGGCATGTACATTGTGATGGATCTGGTGGTGAACCACTGTTCCGACCAGCATGAATGGTTCAAAAAGGCGCTGGCAGATCCGGATGGCGAATATGCAGATTACTTCTACTTTGTGAAGGGAAAAGACGGCAGGGAGCCGAGCAATTACCGCTCGTATTTTGGCGGAAATGCGTGGGAGCCGGTGCCGGGAACGGACAAATATTACCTGCACATGTTCGCAAAAGAGCAGCCGGATTTAAACTGGGAAAATCCCGTTGTCCGTCAGAAGATCTACGATATGGTGAACTGGTGGCTGGCGAAGAGACTTGCCGGATTCCGCATCGATGCAATCATCAACATCAAAAAAGACACGTCATTTCCGTCATTCCCGCCGGATGGAGACGACGGACTTGCCTCCTGCGTGAAGATGGTCGAGGAAGTGCAGGGAGTCGGCGCACTTTTGGAGAACTTAAAGCATGCAACCTTTGAAAAATGGGATGCATTTACCGTGGCGGAAGTTTTTAACATGAAGGAGGACGAACTGCCGGAGTTCATCGGGGATGACGGGCATTTTTCCACCATGTTTGATTTTTCCGCACATGAGCTGACCTACGGAGAACACGGCTGGTATGACAGCAAACCAATCGAATTCAAAAAATGGCGCGATACGCTGTTTGCATCCCAGTTAAAATTGCAGAAGGCGGGATTTGCGGCGAACATTATCGAGAATCACGACGAGCCGCGCGGGGCGAGCCGCTATCTGCCGGAGCATGCAAGAAATGAAGCCGGGAAAAAGATGCTGGGAACCACATCCATTCTGCTCCGCGGCATCCCGTTTATCTATCAGGGACAGGAGATCGGCATGACAAATTGCATCCGGAACGACATTTCGGAGTATGACGACATCAGCACGAAGGATCAGTATCAGGTTGCCATTGACGCGGGCTGCAGCAGGGAGGAGGCACTGCGCTGCTGCTACGAGAACAGCAGGGACAATGCC
>OIYY01001186.1_pt1 | contig 14733 bp, 15 predicted proteins | sample 1588341 | NCBI WGS metagenome assembly OIYY01 (sample SAMN03283287) | human gut metagenome | biome: human-associated habitat; material: feces | host: Homo sapiens | place: Peru | collected 2012 | reverse complement strand
TATAACACAATCCGCTTTCTCTGTCCGCTGCCTCCCGAAAGGTCATGATACATTCTAAAATCTGTTTTAATTTACTCTCCCTTGTCACATCATGGTTATAGATGAATGCTATGATCTCTCCGTTTTCCGGTTTCTGTAAAAGGTTTACCTCCACTCTTACCCACACATATCTGCCGTTATTCAGCTGTGCGACATATTCCTCTGAAAGACTGTTTACCCCTTCTTTGAATGCATGAAGCATTCCATCCGGTGACAACCTGCGATTCTGTTCTTCTGTCAGATATGCGATTTCAAAAACATTGATTCTATAATTGTTCAACTCTTTGCTTATATTACTTTTTTTCTTAAAGTCGATAATTGTACATCCGATATCTATGGCTGATTGTTCCATTGCTATATTTAATATTTCCTCGTTGTTCATATATTTATACCTCGCATTTTAATACTTAATAAACTTTTTATCGTAAACGCACCATAGTGTAGATACCAGTGGTGGACATTACATATATAGCATTGGTATTAAAGGAGCTGCAAATGCGGAAGATTTGTTGAATCGCATTATACAGGGAACGGATAATGGTTATCCACAGAGCCACTATACAAAATTTACCATGGATTCTACAAAGACTAAATTGATAGTCTATGATGATCGTTCTAAAGATGCCCGGCCCACAGGAACTACAGGGGCACAATGACCCGGTTGGAGCAACCCGGCATTTAACGTGACGGACATGATGACTACGGAAAATTCGGTCCGGGTACGGCATATTCTGCTGATGATACTAACGTGTTCCGGGATCCGACAACTATTGCATCACAGATTGCTACAGAAGCCGGGCAGCACATGGACATAGACCTTCCGTCCATTTCCACGGGAGCATTGGGAATCAATGGCGTGAACGTGAGCGCGACAACCGGGTTGGACAGTGCCATCACTTCTTTCAAAAATGCTCTGGCCTATGTCAGCGAAGAACGGAGCCGCATGGGAGCTTACCAGAACCGCTTGGAGCATACGATAAAAAATCTTGATAACGTGGTAGAGAATACCCAGGTGGCCGAATCCAGAATCCGGGATACAGATATGGCAAAGACCATGGTAGAATACTCAAATCAGAATATTTTAACGCAAGTGGGTCAGACCATGATGACGCAGGCAAATCAGAAGAATCAGGGAGTGCTGCAATTGTTGCAGTAGTTTACCTAAAGAAATGTGACAACCGAACCGATATAATAATGAGGAATAAAACTGAGCTGCAAGGATGGCAGCATAGAGGTGTGAAGGGAGTCACAAATATCGTGATAAGGAAAGCTTCATACCGAAAAGTATGGAGCTTTTATCGTTTGCATAACGATAAAACAAAAATAAAATGTAAAAATGAGTAAAGCTAGAAGCTTATTAGAAAAGATAATACTTATTTGGAGGTGAATATTATTAAAAACATTTGCAATGATTTAAATAGAATAAAATGTGTTGGATGCAAAGCTTGTGGTGATTCATGTGTAAAAAATGCAATTAGTTTTGAAGTAGATGATGAAGGATTTACTTATCCTATAATTGATGAAAAGAAATGTGTTGGATGTGGTGAATGTGTGAGGGTATGCCCGACAAAGGAAAAATTGCAGCCAAGAATTGAAAAGCCCAGATGTTTTAGCGCATGGTCTAAGGATGATGGTGTTCGGGAAGAAAGCACTTCGGGTGGCTTTTTTTATGAACTTGCCAAGTTGATAATCGAGGATAACGGCGCTGTTATTGGTGCTAAATATACAGATGATTATAAAAAGGTAGTTCATTCAGTAGCTTTAAATCTAGATGAATTGAAAGAATTGATGGGGTCTAAATATGTTCAAAGTGATACTGGTGGAATCTTTAAGAAAGCATTAATACTTTTGAAAGATAATTATAAAGTCCTTTTTTCTGGAACGCCATGCCAATGTGCAGCAATGAAAAAGTACCTTGAAGGGAAGGTAAACTTAGATAATCTTTATCTTATGGATTTTGTATGTTATTCGATTTATTCGCCGCTAGTATATCAAAGGTGGTTGGAAGAAATGGAGGAACAAGAAGGTTCCCCAATTTCTAAACTGAGATTTAAAAGTAAAAAATATGGATGGAAAAGTAGATACCTAGAGATAGAATTTGCTAATGGAGAAAAAAAGTATCAAAGCGATCTAAAGGGAGAAGATTTATATATAGCAGGAATAGAAGTTGCAGATTTGTATCAACGACATAGTTGCTATAATTGTTTGTTTCGGGAAGAGTCACACAGAGCTGCAGATTTCACAGTAGGAGATTTTTGGGGATTAGGGGGTCAAACAGAGTATGATTTGTTTAAAGGGATAAGTTTTGCAATTTTGAATAGTACAAAAGCGGATGCATTGTTGAAAAGGCTGAACAAAGCTATGGTTATTAGACGTTGCAAATTAGATGACATAAAAAAAGGAAACCCTAATATTATTGAAAACCCAATTCTTCAAAAAGATAAAAGGGAAAAATTTTTTTTATACCTGAATGACTATAAATTTAGCGATGCATTATATATGGCAACAGGATTTAAAAATCCAAAAACTAAAATTAAATACCATAGTTTTAAAGAAATTTTATTTGATAAAAATGTATCGACTATAAAATACTTGTACTACAATTATTTTTGCAAAAATGTTATTAGGAAGGGAATGGCAAAAATAATACCATATAAAAATTCAATTATTGAGTTTGAGAAGAATTCAAAATTGATAATTGAGGGATTTAGAAATTTTAGTATCGGAATCAATAAATTGGCAGGATCAAAAGCGGAAACATATTTAAGATTATATAGAGATGCTAAAATGACATTATTTCATGGCGCAGACATGTATTATGGAACAACAATAGAAATTATGGAAAATGCCGAGTTTGATGCAGGCTATTTTTCAATGAATACAGGGACAGTGATTGTTGTTGATTATAAAATGTCATTTGGTGAGTACATAGGATTTGGTCGCAATAATATGGTATATGATAGTGATTTTCATGCGCTGTATACATCAAGTGGGAATATTATTAACAGACCCAGAAAGACAGTGATTGGAAATCATGTATGGGTGACTTCAAATAATGCTATTTTGTCAGGAAGTGTAATAGGAGATAATGTTGTTATAGGCAATCGAAATAATATTAATTTCCGTGTGCCATCCAATTCATTTGTGAGAAATAATATGGTTTCACAATTTTCTGGGTGGTGGTCTGAACGCTCAAATATGAAAGGAGAAACTTTGGCATATGGAAAGAAAATCATAATAGTAGGTTTTGGAACAGAAGGTAAAGCTTTTTATTACAAACACGAAAAAAATGTAATTGCAATAATAGATAATCATTTAAAAAATGAATTTGTAATTACTTTTAATGAGTTTGCAGAACAAAAGGAAGTATTAAACGATGATGAAGTATTTGTAATTTGTTCAACAAAGTATTTTGATGAACTTTATTCAATGGTGCGAAAAAAATACCCAGATGCAGTAATTATAGCAGGACATAATTTTCTATAAGCCTTGTTTAGTGTAAAAAGTATATACTAGTGTACCGTTTTAATATAAAAAAGAAATGGAGATGCTTATGTTAAGCTTATATAATGGAGTTGAAATCCCTGAATTGGGATTAGGAGCAAAAGCAGTAGAAACAAGGGAAGAGTGTGCGAAGGAGTATGCGTTTTATTGTTATGCTATTGAGAAAGGATGCATATTGTTTGATACATCTGCAGCTTATAGTAGAAACGATGAAGCACTTGGGCGGGCTATTTTTGATAGTGGTAAAAGAAAAAAAATAAAGATAATGACAAAAATATCTAACAGACAACAAAAATCAGATGATATTAGAAGAGAATGTGAAGCTCATTTGAAATATTTAAAAGTAGATTATGTAGACTATTATTTAATTCATTGGCCACAGCCGGGGACTTTTATCAATGCTTATATGACATTGGAAAAATTATATGAAGATGGTTTGGTTAAGGCTATTGGAGTAAGCAATTGTAATATACATCATTTAAAAGAATTAGCAATGTGTGCAAATATAAAGCCTATGATTAATCAATTTGAAATAACGCCGCAATTAACGCAAGATGCTTTGGTAAATTATTGTAAGGCATTTGATATTATGCCAGTTGCATATAGTGCATTAGGTGAAATGAGTGATAATTTACATTATGCTGAGCCGGTCAGAAAGTTGGCACAAAAATATGATAAAACAACTGCACAGATTATACTTAAGTGGAACGAACAGCTTGGACGTCCTGCACTTACTACCACCAGAAATAAAGACCATTTCAAGGAATCCTTTTTGGATAACATAGGATATAAGCTAGAAGAAAAAGAAATATTCTGGATTAATAGTGTGAATGATAATATAAGAGTACGCTTTAATCCAGATACGGTAGATTTTTCAGTTAATTAAGAGGTGATAACATGAGCTTATTTAGTCCTAGTTTTTCGTGTGGAGCAAAAATTGGTGAATATATATATGCATCTGCTTATAAATATAATGCTCTTATTAAAGTGAAAATAGAAGATGGAAAAACAGAGTATGTGCGAGAATTTCCTAATTCAGACATAGTGATAGAAAATCAGCATTCGCGAGCTTTTGTGTATAGTAATAAAGTCTTTTTTTGTCCAGCTATGGGAAATTATATCCATATTTTTGACCTAAGTACAAACAATATTGAAGCCATTGCAATAGATAGACAAAATTATAAAGGGGAATATTATGGACAAATGTATAGGGAAAGTATTATATTAACTCCTAAAATGGTTGGTGGTGATATATTATGTTTTAGTATGAGTAAAATGGAAAATTTTGTTTTAATAAAATGGGAAAAAGTTAGATATTATATGCCTCAAAACGCTCAATATGCCTTTTTGCGCATAGCGCAGGCAGATGATTTATTATATCTTCCTATTTATAATACTTCTAGTATGCTTATTTTAAATCTGGATTCAGAGACTATAAAAATAATAAATGTTCAGATAGATAAACTGCTAGGGGCATATGGGGGTAAAAATGGAATATATCTTTTGGCAAATAATAATTGTTTTGTATATAAGTGGAATAAATTGAACAATACAATTGAAAAATGTTTTGTTGAAGAAGGTTTTGAGACAGATAATTTTTATACGTTTGCGGTTGAATTATATGAGAAAACTTATTTATTTCCGGCATGCTCATATACGTATATAGGAAGCGTGCAAGATGGCAGGATTAAACCACTGGTAAAGTTAGATGATGCAGAAGGCAAATTACTTTTTTTAGAACCGTTTTGTAATGATGATAAAATATGGGCACTCCCTTTTCAAGGAGAGGAATTATTGTGTATTTCGGAAAAAAAAGTAACTTTAAAAAAACTTGAATTGATTAAAATCGATAATTCAACCAAGAAAAAAATAGTAAAAAATAAATTAAACTCAAAACTACTATGTTATGAAGGTGAGGAGATAACAATTAATGAGTTTATTGAGGAAATCTGAAAAATCAGAAAGGGATAGTTTAAATTGAAGCAAGATAAAAGAGCAGATTTTGGGATAATAAATTTTTGGTGGTGTGACGATCATGGAGCAATTCTAACGGCATTTGCGTTACAACAATTTTTAGCAAAAGAAGGTTTTTCTTCAGAATTTTTGAAATGTTGGATGAGCTATGATGATGAAAGCCGTAAAGGCGGCATCTCCGCATTATTTGAAAAAAAATATATGAAATCTTCCACTAAAATTTATAGAACATATGATGACATCTTTGTTAGGGAAAATAATTTACAATTAAATAATGATTATATAGGATTTATAACAGGTTCTGATCAAGTGTTTAGACCAGATTATGTTCCTGATTCGTGGTATTTATCTTTTGTTAATGGGAAGGGCAAAATTGCAGCAGCAGCAAGTTTCGGAATGAATCAATTTATATGTGACGATGTCAATAGATTTAACAGGATAAGCAAATCGTTAAAATCCTTTGATTATATTAGTGTTAGAGAAGATAGCGGAGTTGTATTGTGCAAAGAAAAATTTGGTGTGGATGCGACTCATATTTTGGATCCGGTTTTTTTGATTGATAAAAAAGAATATGAAAAAATAATATGCAACTCAGAGTTGAAGAAAGGAAAAGATTTTATTTTTTGTTATGTAAGGGATTTAACACCTAATATCAAACATGGGATTGAAAAAATAGGATTTGAAGGAAAATATGAAATAAAATGGTGTAGTGAGAAAATGCCAATTGAGGATTTCTTATTTAATGTATTTAATTGTAGTTGTATAATTACAGATTCGTATCATGGAATGTGTTTTTCAATTATTTTTAACAAAGACTTTATGTGTATAAAAAATGAAGAGAGAGGAAGAGTACGTTTTGATTCTCTTCAAAAACAGTTGGGGATAAGCAATAAGAATTTTCTGAATGAAAATGAGCAGATGGATAGGATAGTTCCAATTGAATATTCTAGTATAAACAAAAAATTGAATCAATTGTCTGAAAACGGGAAAAAATGGCTTAAAAATGCACTTAGTGAAACATATAAAAAATATAGTTAATATAAAAGCATAAGGATAGTATGCGTAAATCAATAACTGTAGATAAGTAAAGAGAAGGAGCGAATATGAAAATGAGAGTCAATATAGTTGATCTGTTTGATTCTACTGTTGAAACTAAAGGATCACAAATAGCTATTGAACACAATGATAAAACAATTTCGTTTTATGAGCTGAAAAATAAAGCGCTTTCAGTAGCAACCCTCTTGTTAAAAAGAAATCAAGCATTAATAAATAGACCGATAGCAGTTTTCTTGCCAAAAGAGATTAATACAGTTATTTCAGACTTGGGAGTACTTTATTCGGGAAATGCCTTCATGAATCTTGATGTAAAAATGCCTATTGACCGAGTGAGAAATATTTTAGAAAAGATAAAACCGATAACCATTATAACAAATAAAAAGTATTTTGAATTATTTAAGAATATCACCATTCTAATTATAGACATTGAAAGCGTTGAAGAAGATATAGACTATAAACTTATTGATGAAAGAAAAAAGAAACAAATTGATACTGATCCTATGTGTATAATTAATACTTCGGGTTCCACCGGGACTCCGAAGGGGGTTGTATTGAACCATAGAAGTTTTTTTGACTTTACTGATTGGGCGCTAGAAACTTTTTCATTTGATGGTTCGGAAGTGATAGGATCATTATCGCCAGTGATATTTGATATTTATGATTTTGAACTATGTATGCTTATTTTGAAAGGGTCAAAATTAATATTGTTGGATAGTTCGTTAGCAATGTTTCCGGCAAATCTTTTAAAAGAAATTGATAATAAGAAAGTTAATTTTATTTTTTGGGTTCCTTCTATTATGGTAAATATTGCTAATCTTGATTTACTCAAAAAAATTATACCTATCAACTTAAAAATGATTTGGTTTGCGGGAGAGATTTTTCCTACGAAACAGTTTTTGTATTGGTACGATCATATTCCAAATGCAACGTTTGTAAACTTATATGGACCAATAGAGATTACATTAGACTGTACATACCATATTATTGATGAACGACCTATGGAAGATGAACCATTACCAATAGGAAAGCCTTGTAGGAATTCTGATATAATTATATTAAACGAAGATAATCAACAAACTTTGGAAAATGCAGAAGGCGAGTTATGTGTTAGGGGAACTAGTCTGGCAATGGGATATTACAACGATATAGGAAAAACAGAGACTGTGTTTGTGCAAAATCCTTTAAATAAATCATATCCGGAATTGATTTACAAAACGGGAGATATTGTTTCAAAGGATAGAAAGGGTATTATTCATTTTAAAGGGCGAAAAGACTCCTTAATAAAACATATGGGATATAGAATTGAACTAGGAGAGATAGAACATATAATAGTTAATGAATTAAAACTCGTTGATTATTGTTGTGCAGTATATGATGATGTGAATAAAAAAATTGTTTTATACTATGAAAAAGATGAGGAGATAGCCCCACAAATTTTCAGAAAAAGTTTAATGAAATTTTTCCCGAGTTATATGTTACCTAGTAATTTTAAAAGAATGAATTTATTACCTAGAAATACAAATGGTAAAATTGATAGATTACAACTGAAAAATAATATAAAGAAGGAGCAAAAAAGATGAAAAATAGAATTTTAGAAATACTTAGAGAGATTAAGCCTGAACAGGACTTTGTTGGAAACAATAATTATATAGAGGATGGCGTTTTAGACTCTTTTGATATTATCGAATTGATAACTATGCTTGAAGATGAATTTGATATTTCTATTGATGGAATGGATATTTTGCCAGAATTTTTTTCGAGTGTTGAGCAAATAGAAAAATTAGTAAAGAAAAGCGGTTATACAAATTAATTGGAGATATAAATGACTTCAGAGGATATTATTTCAAAAATAACACTATTAAAAGCTGGCAGAAAAAAAGTTTTTACAAATTCTACTATTTTTTTTCAAAAGTATCTGTGTAAGACTTGGGATGTTTTGGAAAGTGAAAAATCGCTTATAGTAGTAATTAGTGAACAAGAAATTAAACGAATCATATTTTATACCTTGGATTTTAGGGACTTAAAAAAAATGCTTCAAAATATAAAGGGCAATATTGTTATAGAAGTGGTTTCAAAAACCAAAGAAAATATGAGAAGAGAAATTGAAGAACTGGGATTTCAACATTTGGTGACACAGGTTCGAGTTTCAAGTAAAGATATTTCTAATGTTTTTAGTTTGAACTCTTCAATGATGAAATGTTACAATGATTCAATAGGAATTATAGCGGTAGATTCAGATATGGAGCAGATTAATAAAATCCTTTGGAACACATTTGATACTAGAAGTAGTCATTTGAAATCAAAAAAGGAACTAATTGAACAAATAGAAAAAGGAGAATTTTATATATATAAAAATACAAATAATGAAATGGAAATGCTTATTCAGTATAGCACTTCTCCCAAAAGTTTTTACTTTAATCAAGTAATTAATAAAGGTGACAAGGAAATATTCCATGCGTTAACTTTAAATATATTGAAGAAATACTATGAACAAGGTGGGAAATATGCATATGCATGGGTTAATGAAGGAAACATAGCATCCTTTCGATACTTCAGAAAATATACATTGATTGAGGACGGTGTCTATAATGATGTATATTTTCTGAATGAGCGCAGATAGCATTATAAGTAAAATAAATACAACAGGATAATATTACAAATATGTGGAGAAACAAAAGGAGCCACCTCATGAACATTCTGGTTTACCGTTGGAATTCTTACAATTACATAGACATCATTGCAACATTCCGCTCCATGGGACATCAGGTGGATGTAATTGAGCAGGAACTGGAAAGCTATGATGAGGATGAAGTGTTTGCAGCACGTTTACATGGCATATTACAGCAGAAAAACTATGACTTTGTCTTTACGGTTAACTATTTTGCAGTGATTTCCGGAGTATGCCAGCAGATGGGCATAAAGTATGTATCCTGGAGCTGTGACAGCCCATTGCTTAGCATGTATCACAAGAATGTATTCCTGGACTGCAATTATTTCTTTCTCTTTGATAAGACAAATTATCTGGAATTCAAGGGAATGGGCGTAAAACATATCTGGCATCTGCCGTTGGCAGTGGATACGGACCGGCTGGATGAGCTATTCGCACAGGATACTATGGATAAAATGCGGTTAGCAGAAACAGATAGTGGGAATGCCTCAAAACATTCGGTGCGGGATTTTGCAGGCGGGATTTCTTTTGTAGGAAATTTATATGAGAAGAACAGCTATGATGAACTGGAAACAAGATTCCCGGAATATTTAAGGGGTTATTTTGATGCTGTCATGGAGGCGCAGCTTAATATCAGCGGCGGCAATATAATCGAACCGATGCTGACAGCGGATATCTTAGAGCGTGTATCGGAATATTTTGAACTGAAGAAATCGAAGGATTCTTTTTCTGATCTGGGGCTGGTATTTGCAACAACGGTGCTTGGATTTAAAACTGCTTCTTTGCAGAGACAGCGGGCATTGCTGGCACTGGCGGCTAAATTCCCGGTCAGCCTTTATACAAATACAGGTGGGGATACTTTGCTTCGGGTAAAAAATTGCGGTTCGGTAGACTATTGGTCAGAGATGCCGAAGGTCTTTCGTTATTCAAAGATTAATCTTAACTTCACAATTCCGAATATCAAGAGCGGGCTGCCCTTACGGATTTTTGATGTACTGGGCGCAGGCGGATTTCTTCTGACCAATTATCAGGCAGAATTGCCGGCTTATTTTGAAATCGGAAAAGATTTGGCTTGCTTTGAATCCGAAGCAGAACTGGTAGAAAAGTGCAGCTACTATCTTACCCATGAGGAAGAACGACAGCAGATTGCAAAGAACGGTTATGTGAAAGTGAAGAACTGCTGCAGTTATCGGAAACGTTTGGAATTTATATTGGAAAAGATTGGAGAGGAGTAGAAGATAGTGGATTTATAAAAAAATTAGAGACGCTTTACAGTGTTTTTAGAAACTTGTATTGTATATGCTTCGACGGTTATGTTACAATAGCTACGAAGCATATTTTTTCATAATTTTGGCAATATGCAAAAAGAAATCCGTATAATGCCTCATTTCATAGAATCAATGAACACATCTTATATTTCTTGAAAAATTCATGCTTTAAACTCACAGAAAAAGCAGGATTTTTTTAGAAAACTCCTGTGAAAAATTGCATAGGAGGAAGAATGAAATGCCCGCATTATCAATGTTTTATGGAATTATTGTACGTATGCAGAGTGAAAAAGGTGGAAAACATAGTAAACCACATATTCATGCGTTGTATGGAGAAGAGGAAATTGTAGTTTCACTGAATGGAGAAGTATTGGAAGGCAAGTTCCCTAATCGGCAGTTAAAAATGCTATTGGCATGGATGACAATCCATGAAGATGAATTATATGCCAATTGGAAAATGCTAAGTGAGGGAGAAGGCTGTTTCCGGATAGCTCCATTAAAATAATGGAACAGAACAAGGAGGATATGAAGATGCTTAGACCAACGGCTACAAGTGTTCAGGCGGAAGAAGGTTATATTCTTGATGTTGAATTTGATAATGGAGAAAGAAAACGGTTTGATGTTAAACCATATATAAAAGGCTCTTGGTATGGAAAATTGGAGAACCCGGATTACTTTAGAAGGGTAAGAACAGATGGATATACTGTTGTATGGCCGGAAGGTCAGGATATCTGTCCGGATGAATTATATACACAAAGCACCAGCTTCGCAAAATAAAGAACATAACCTGCCACCGGCAGCAAAAAAATAAGACCTGATTTTTCCTACATGTAAAAGTCAGGTCTTATAAATATTTATCCAGCATCAAACCGGAGTACATAGATGTAATATAAGGTGTGGCAAAATTCTTGCCCGGGTTCTTGTAAGCAACAACTACTTTGTCCACGTACTGCATCGGATTTAAAGAAGCCTGGTTGGCTTTTACGTTTAAGGCATTCTTAAAGCGGTTCAATACATGGAAACTCTCGGCGGCATCATCCGATTCGACAGCGTCCGCCAGTAAATCCCGGTCAACGGAAATAGTAGAATCAGAATTTACAATAAGTCCGATGGCTTCAAAATCATTTTTAAAATGCTGTGCAACACCGCTCATATCAGAAAGCAGCTTCTGGCTGGTCGGCTGCGACTCGCGGTATTCATTCGCGGTATCCACCATGGAATTATAGGAATCCACCAGTTCCTGAATATTATCGGCAACGGCATCCACATTTGCTTTAAAACCAAGGGTAGCAGGTCTGCCTTCCGGGCTGACCGCTTTCAGGTGTACTTCAAAAGCATTGTTGATGGTAAACGTATTGGAATAGGAACTGTGTTCCGTACCGTTTAACAGAAAAACGGAATTGGAAGCTGCATCCGTAACCTTATTGATACCAAGCTTATCCATTGCCTGTATGGATTCGTTGGAAGTTCCCGGCAGAATCTGGAACAGAAAATCTTCGTCATCCTTAAGACCGGTCTGTCTGGAAGTTAAAACCAGGGCACTGTGACCGGAGTCATCTTCTTTAACCTCTGCGTGAATACCAACACTGGCAGTATTGAAAAGCTTTGCCAGCTTATCCTGGACACTCCGGTTGGTATCATCCGGATTTACATTGAACTGGAACTCATAGGAAGCACTGCTGGTATTCAGATCAAAGGAATAACTGCCTGGTTTAAAAGCAAGCTGGTCCTCCTTTAAGTAATTACCGTAGTTTAACTGCGGAGAAGCAAGCTTCTTGATTTCCATCTGAAAGCTGTTGGTATTCTCGCCGGAATCTCCATTTCCGACATAATCTGCATCAACGATATCATTCTGGTCAGAGACGGCAATTTTTTTCTGAAAAGCCTCTGCAAGACTGTCACCGGTAGATAAAGAGGCAATGACATTTTTTAAATCACGGGCATGTTCTTTGATATCGATAGCAAACTTCTGTGCATCAGCAGAATCTTTTATTTTGTAAAGAGGGGATTCTTTATTGATTTTTACAATATTATTGTAAACAGAGCGCAACTCACTCTTCTTGTGGGAATCATACCGGGAAACGGTAGACTTGCCATAAGTTGTAAGATAATAATTATACATATTATCAAGAATAGCAGATGCCATAAATAACCCCCTCCTTTCTTCCATGAAATGTGCATCTTCTTGATGCCGGGGTATAGTAAAATCCATTTATACATATCTAATATAGCATAAAAATAAGAAAAAGTCATCTACAAGATATACAAAAAATGTTGCAAAAACGCTAGATTTTGTGGTAATATATGTACTGGATTACAAGTTTACAGAGAATATGAAAAAAGAGTTGACGCTCCATGTGGTTTGTGCTATCATAGACTAGCTTGGAAGTAAGTCTTTTTTTTATGCCTAAAAATAGGCATAGAAAACACAAAGAAAGTAATGGAGGTGGAAGTTGTGCGCACAAAGATTACATTAGCATGCACAGAATGCAAGCAGCGTAATTACAACATGACAAAAGACAAGAAAGCTCATCCAGACAGAATGGAGACAAAGAAGTATTGTAGATTCTGCAAGACTCATACATTACACAAGGAAACCAAATAGGCTTTTGGGCAAAGGAGTGAGAAAATGGGAGAAACCGAGAACAAAGCTACTCAGAAAGAGAGCTTTTTTAGCGGCCTGTCGGCTGAATTCAAAAAGATCATTTGGCCGGACAACAAATCACTTGCAAGACAGACAGCAGCCGTTGTTGCTGTTTCCGTAGTAATGGGTCTTGTGATCGCGCTTCTGGATTTTGTGATTCAGTATGGCGTTGATTTCCTTGTTGGTTTAAGTTTTTAATGGAGGCATAGGTGATTTATGGCAGAGGCACACTGGTATGTAGTTCATACCTACTCAGGATATGAGAATAAGGTAAAAGCGAACATTGACAAGACAATTGAGAACCGGCATCTGGAAGACCAGATCTTAGAGGTCCGCGTACCGATGCAGGAGGTCGTTGAGCTGAAGAACGGCGCAAAGAAATCCGTATCAAAGAAGATGTTTCCGGGATACGTGCTTATCAATATGGTTATGAATGATGACACTTGGTACGTTGTCAGAAATACCCGTGGTGTTACCGGATTTGTTGGTCCGGGATCGAAGCCGGTACCGCTTACCGATATGGAAATGAGACCGCTTGGGATCAAGACAGAGAACATTGAGGTTGATTTTGCTGAGGGAGACACCGTAGTTGTCACCGGAGGAGTCTGGAAAGATACCATCGGCGTGATTCAGGCGATGAATCCTGGCAAGCAGAGCGTGACCATCAATGTTGAGCTTTTCGGCCGCGAAACGCCGGTAGAAATAAGTTTCGCAGATGTAAAGCTTGCAAATTAAGCGAGCAATCCTAATCAGGAAAGAATGAATTAAGGAGGCAATTCCAATGGCAAAGAAAGTAGAAGGATATATCAAATTGCAGATTCCTGCTGGCAAGGCTACACCAGCTCCTCCAGTCGGACCTGCACTTGGACAGCACGGTGTGAACATTGTTGAGTTTACAAAGCAGTTCAACGCCAGAACAGCGGATCAGGGCGATTTAATCATCCCTGTAGTAATCACTGTATACGCAGACAGAAGCTTCAGCTTCGTTACAAAGACTCCGCCTGCTCCGGTACTGATCAAGAAGGCTTGCAACATCAAGTCCGGTTCTTCCACACCGAACAAGGATAAGGTTGCAACTCTCTCCAAGGCAAAATTACAGGAGATCGCAGAGTTAAAGATGCCAGACTTAAACGCAGCATCCTTAGAGGCAGCTATGAGCATGATCGCAGGAACTGCAAGAAGTATGGGCGTTAACGTAGAGCAGTAAGACACGAGAGTGTAATGCATCAGAGAGCACCGGCGGTGTTCTTATGGAACGATATAGTGGGAGGGTCCTCTCCCGATACTACCACCAGGAGGTTTATATTCATGAAAAGAGGAAAGAAATATCAGGACGCTGTAAAGTCTTTTGACAAGGCGAATCAGTACGATGTTGCTGAGGCAATCAGCTTAGTAAAAAAGAACGCTACAGCGAAGTTTGATGAGACAATCGAGCTTCATATCAAGACCGGTTGTGATGGACGTCATGCAGAGCAGCAGATCCGTGGCGCAGTTGTACTGCCGCACGGAACAGGTAAGACTGTAAAAGTTTTAGTATTCGCAAAGGGCGTAAAGTTAGATGAGGCACAGGCAGCAGGCGC
>OIYY01001185.1_pt1 | contig 14743 bp, 15 predicted proteins | sample 1588341 | NCBI WGS metagenome assembly OIYY01 (sample SAMN03283287) | human gut metagenome | biome: human-associated habitat; material: feces | host: Homo sapiens | place: Peru | collected 2012 | reverse complement strand
GTCCCCATGGGTCCAAGGTCTCCGCTCCGCTTCGGTCGGCGCAGAGCAGACATCCCCCGGATGTCTTGCGCCCCATCTTCCGCATGGCTTCGGTCGTGGTAGAGCAGGCGCCCATGGGTCTAAGGTTTCCGCTCCGAGCGCCATCTTCCACGTTAAAATGGGATAAGCTAAATTATACGGATTTCGTTCAAGATTGCATATTAGATCAGAAAGAGAGGACAAGCTTATGAGCCAGAAAAAATACAGTTTATTATACCCGGATACAAATGCACAATACCGGACCCTAAGTAATGTGACTATGCATGATCTGGGAATGGATCAAATCTGCAAAAAGCTGTCAGCAAAGGAGCGGGAGCAGAACTACATCCAAAACGTGATGGCGCGTATGTATGCAGATCCGGCGGTGACACAGTATCGCTGTGATATTTTCGAGGATGTTTTCAGGCAGAAGAAAATGCGTGATGACCTTATGGAAATACTCGGGCGTATCAGCTTTCTGAGAGATTACGGCAGCTTTAACCGGGAATATGATGAGAGCGTCTGCATCTGGGATCTTTTGCATCGGCTGGACGAGCTTAATGATTATATCAAGTGCGTGGATGCACTGCACACCTGTCTGGCAGCTTCGGACATTCATTCCGCAGGCTATCTGGGGTTAAAAGCCTATGTGGAGAAAATCTATGCGGACAACGGATTTGCAGAACTGAAAAAAGATATCTCAGAACTGAAAATGGACACCTCACAGCTTAAGAGCATTACGGTAGGCATTAACTTAAATGACCGCTTTGAAGCGGACGGAATCGGTCTGATATCTGTAAACAGCAAATATTTTACAAGGTCCGGAATCCTGGGCAATTTTTATGACCATATTGCGTCAAAGGATCGGATCAATGACGATACCATATGGAAAAAGAATTTCAAATTTCAGCCGTTTGATGTGAATGCAGATGCGCTGAATAACACTACGATGAAAAAAGTAATGGATACAGCCGTTATACAGTCAGAAAGCCGGGGCGGTATTGTGAAGCTTCCGGAGGGAGATCAGGCAAAGGATGTGACTCGCTATACAGACAGAATCGTCAATCATATGATTTCCCATATGGTGAAAAGAGTCAGGGAAGTATTGAACAAATATGTTTCCATTACCATTACCGACATGACAGACTTGATTCCGGAGCTGCTCTACTATATCAAATGGGCTGAGTACATCCAAAAACTGCAGGAACAGGGTTTTACCTTTGCAAAAGCTTCTGTATATAAAGAGGGAGAAAATGAGTCTGATCCGTATATGATGCAGGCGCGTGGAATCTACAATTTAAAGCTTGCTGTTTTTGAGACAGAGGAGTCAGGGAACATTGTACAAAATGACATGGATTTTGACAGGGATCGGAGAGTGTATATCTTAACAGGTGCCAATCGAGGTGGAAAGACGACGATTACACAGGCTGTTGGGCAGCTGTTTGTGTTGGCGCAGGGTGGCATCTATATTCCGGGAAAAGCATTTACATTTTCTCCTGTTACCGGTATTTACACCCATTTCCCGGCAGATGAGGACAAGACATTGGATTTGGGAAGACTTGGGGAAGAATGTAAGCGATTTAAGGCAATCTATGAAGAGGCTGACAGCAGGAGTCTGCTTTTGATGAATGAATCCTTTTCTACCACTTCGTTTGAAGAGGGATACTACATTGCAAAGGACAGTGTTAGGGCAATTTTACATAAGGGAATGCGGACCATTTATAATACACATATGCATAAGCTGGCATTTGATGTGGATGAAATGAATGAAGAGCAGGAGAAGGCAGAGCACACAGAGGGAAAAGCGTTTTCCATGATCGTACACATGAAGGGTACAGAGCGCTCCTATCAGATTGAAGTGGCGCCTCCGGAGGGAAAATCCTATGCAAGCGAGATTGCGCAGAAGTACGGGGTTACTTATGAGATGCTGGTGAAATAAGAAAACAGATGTGCTTTTCAAACAAAATCAGATTTAAAGTAAGAAACCTTTGGAGAAAGGTAGCTCAAAGAAGGAGAAGAAGTATATGTTAGATAATAAAGGATTTGATTTGTGGGCAGATGGATATGACAAAACAGTTGGAATTTCGGATGAAGAGAATTGTTATCCGTTTGCCGGTTATAAAGAAATACTTGGAATGATTTATAAGAAGGTTCTTGAAAGAGAAAAACCAACGATTCTTGATATCGGTTTCGGCACAGGAACGCTCACTACAAAATTATATGAAAAAGAGTGTGAAATATATGGACAGGATTTTTCGGAAAGAATGATAGAGTTAGCTCAAAAGAAAATGCCAAATGCACATTTATATCAGGGCGATTTTTCCGAAGGGCTGGTGGAATCGCTTTTACAGCATACATATGATTTTATTATTGCAACGTATTCCTTACATCACCTGACAGATGATGCGAAAATTCAATTTATTCAATTATTAAAAACATTATTAAAAGAGGGTGGTTGTATTCTGATCGGAGATGTAGCATTTCAAACAAGCTCAGATTTAGAAAAATGTCATAAGGAAAACAAGGATGGATGGGATGAGGATGAAATCTATTTTGTGGTAGATGAGTTAAAGAAAGCATTTCCTGAATTGGAATTTACTCAGGTATCTTATTGTGCAGGGTTACTGATGATAAAGAAGTAAATACAAACCTGCAAGACAGTGTTCTTTTTTTATTATCTACACTATCGCTAATCCTATATCAAAATCCTTGGCTATTCCCACCACTGACACCACATTTTTCCAGCGTTATTGTATTAAATGTAAGGAGGACATGAATTGTGTTGACACCCTATAATATAGGGCATAATATGCGAAACTTAAAATGCAAAGGATAAACTTGTTGACATAATGTGTGATACACAGTATACTATGTTAAACATATAGTGTGCGACACACAATACAGTGCAATAAACATAATGAATTTAAATAAAGGATACTGAAGGGAGGAGAATGGATGAATTGTGATGAAATTGTTTCAGGATTAATTTTAGAATTCAGAAGAGGAACACTCATCATGGTAGTGTTAGCACAACTAAATAAACCAATGTATGGATATTCATTGGTAAAGGAATTAGAAGGAAAAGGTATTTCGATAGAAGGGAATACATTATATCCTCTACTGAGAAGACTAGAGAGTCAAGGTCTACTAAAAAGTGAATGGGAAACTGAGGCAACGAAGCCAAGAAAATATTATATCATCACAGAAGATGGGAAGCTGGTTTATAAAAAAATTAAAGAACACTGGAAAAAATTTTCACAGTCAATCAATGTTTTAATGGAGGAAGAATAAATGTTATCTTTAGTAGTTAATGTATAGTAAGTTAAATAATAAATATATCCTAATAAACTCAGTAAATATAAGGGGTTGTTAGGATATATCATTGTAAAGTATGTGTACCTTAAAAATTGAATATTAAATAATTATTATACAGTAGAATAATGCTTGAACATATGTTTTGTTAATGGTAAAATATAAAGTAATAATAGGTGTTTTAACATTATAGACATATCATAAATGTATTGGAGGTATTTAATACATGGAACTACATGTTATAGAACGTGAAGGAAGAAAGACAGTTGTTCTGCTGGATAATGAGATGAGAATTGTAAAGCCAGTATACGACTATCTGAAATTCCAAAGACAAAAGGATAAGGCTCTCAATACCTTAAAGGCAAGTGGAAGTGACTTACGAACCTATTGGGAGTTCTTAAATGATAACGGGTATGAGTATGACAAGGTTACACCTAAGATGATTGCTGAGTTTATAGACTATCTCAGAGCATCAGATGATGATGTCATAGCACTCAACAAGGAAAGCAAGAGGACTAATAAAACAATCAATCGTATTTTAAGTACAATCCATATGTTTTATCAGTTTGAAGCAGATATGCAGGAAATAGATAATCCTATCCTAATGCATGATATAAACAGACCTTTTAATGCTTTTAAAGGCATCTTGGAACACGCAAAGTCTGATAATAAAACAAAGCAGTCAATCTTCAAGGTAAAGGAAAGTGATTATAAGATAAATCTTGTTACTGATGATGAAATGGAACTGTTTTTAAGCCGTTTAGACAAGCGTAGAGACATCCTTTTATACAAGATGCTCTATCTTACAGGGGCAAGAATACAAGAGGTTTTAGACCTTGAAATTGACTCTGTACCATTGCCGGATATGTCACAGTTAGTAGGCTGTTTTCGGCAGATAAAGTCAAAGGGTAAGACCAGAGATTTGTATGTGCCTATGTCACTAATAAAGGAACTTGACGATTTCATCATGGAAGAAAGAAACCTTATTGATACAGACCACAGTTACATCTTTGTATCAGAACAGAAAAGACAGCTTGGCAAACAGCTTACCTATCGTGCAGCCTATGACAAGCTTAAAAAGGTACAGGAAGAAATCGGTGTGGATTTTAACTTCCACGATTTAAGACATACCTTCTGTTCTAACCTTGTGCAGTCTGGAATGGATGTAAGTGTTGTAAGAATGATTATGGGACATGAACATTTATCTACTACTCAGAAGTACACACATCTCTCTAATCCGTACATTGAGGACAGCCTTTCAAGGTATTGGAATCAGAGTACATTGATTGGAGGTGGCTCTGGTGGCAAGTAGACCAGATGGTGATGTATGGAACATCGTTGACAATGACAAGGACTCACAGCACTATGGAAGGAACTTTAAGTTTGATTTTTCTTATATTTCAAGCGAAGAAATCAAGGACGTTGTAAAGGACTATGTTTGGCAGAATTACAGGATTGGAAATAAGTCTTTAAGTACCTTATACAATGAGGTTAAAGCCTACTTCTTTCAGTTTATTAGGTTTGCTGATGCAAGAAATATCACATCATTAAAAAGATTAACTAATACTGATGTAGACCACTTTATTTCTTATCTGCATACAACCATTTCAGAAAGAACAAAAAAGCCTTTTGGAACAAATACGCAGAGAATCAGTTTAAATACATTGAAATCTATCATTCGTTGGTGTCAGCTTCACAGACCTAATGATGTACCTACAACAGAAATCTTTACAGGAAATGAGTATATCGGTGTTAATCGTAAGCTTAAAATCGACTTTATTCCAGATGATGTTATAGCACAGATAAATGAGGCTCTAAAAACAGAAGAAAATCCATATCTAAAGTATGGCATTATCATTCTGCAATCGACAGGGATGCGTATTGGAGACCTCTTAAAACTTCGTATTGACTGTATTAAGCCACATTTAATCAGTGGATATACAATCGAGTGGACTCAGCATAAAAGTCGCAAAAATAAGGTTCCTATGCCTGTCAGAAGTGAATGTGTGGCTGCGATAGAGAAGCTTATTGAGATTACAGCAGATCTTCGTGATAAATGCGTAGAAAAAGATAAAGACATTCTACTAATTAACACGATAAAAAGCGGTAATCAGTATGGTAGTGAAGCTGGCAAAATATGTGCTATTTCGCAAGGTACTTTCCAGTGGTGGTTAGAAACTTTTATTAGAGATAACAACATCAAAGATGCCAACGGCGATTACTACAACCTTACAAGCCATCAATTCAGACGAACTCTTGGAACAGATATGCTCTCCAAAGGAACTAACATAAATGTCATTCAGCAGGTGTTAGGTCATTCAGACCCATCCGTTACAAAGCGATTCTACGCAGATGTAAAGGATAAAGAACGAGCAGAAGTATTTAAGAGTGTTGGTGTTATTGGTAACATCAATCAGATACAAAGTAGTGCTTTTGATAATGTATCAGAGTTTGAATGGTTCAAGGCTAATAAGGATAAGTGTGTTGCAGGTTTGTGTGATGGTTATTGTACAAAACCTGTTACAGATGGAAATATCTGTCCGAGACTTCTTAAAAGACAGAAATGCTATACTTGCAGTCGTTATATCACAACACCAGAGTATTTAGAGGCTCATAAACAGCACTTGGCTAACCTTGAAAAACAGCTTGAAGAAGGTGCTATCTATGGTGAGCATTACGCAGAACACTTTATACCGACCATAGAGGTATTGAAATTCATCATTGAAAGATTGGAGGGATTGCAAAATGGCAACTAACTTGGCTTTACAGCTACAGGTCATAGAGCCTGATACAGACTTAAACAGCATAATGATAGGCAACTCCCGATACAGTGATGATATATGGGATTTAAGACCTTTTATTACTGCTAAATCAACAAAGGAATCACAGAAATATATCCGTTTTGAGTACATATCTGATGCAGATATGAAGAAAACTGTAAAACAGTATGCCTACTTTAAACTTGGTAAAACTAAACCTAAGACTGTTAGAGATTATATCAATGGTAAGTTTCCAATGTTTATAGAATACTGTTCTATAAACGGCATTCACAGCTTTGCAGATGTTACTTTAGAGGATTATCTTAACTTCAATCTTTGGATGAAAGACGAAAAGAAGGTGGCAACAGGTACAGGATTTAGTACTTGTCATGCAGTAGAAGAAATCATCCGTATCGGTCAGATAAAAGGATGGAATGTACCACAGTTCCATCTTCCAAAGACAGAGACAGCTAACCAGTTATGGAATACGAAAAAGTCTATGAGAACTAACAAAACAAAACCTATTCCAGAGGATGTGTTTGACAAGATTTTGTATCATGCAGTACACGATGAAAAGGATGCGCTTACAAAGGCAGGTATTATCATTCAGAGTCAGACAGGACTTCGTATCAACGAGGTTTTATCTATACAGGAAGGATGCGTAAAACGCACATCAGATGGCTATGATTACATGGAAGTAACACTTGGTAAGACTGAAAAAGGTGAGCCTATCATTCATAAGGTGTTTATCAATGGCCTTGTGAAAAATGCTATCGCAGAGCTTACAGAACACACAGCAGAGCTTCGTAAGGAAAGTGGATTAAAGGAACTGTTTCTTTGTAGAATTAAATCTCAGAATAATAAGATAGCTCCTTATACTGAAACGCATTGGAATGATAAAAAACTACGATACTTCATTGAAAGACATGATATTCGAGACAATAAAGGTGATTTATATCCCCTTACATCACATCAGTTTAGATCAACATTTGTAAGGGAACTTATCAAAAGAAAAGTACCTATTGCAATGATTATGAAACAGTATTCTCATATTTCTATTGAAATGACGGCACACTATCTTACCTTACAGGAAGAAGAAGTCAAAGAAATCTATTCTGATATGATTTTGAGTCCAGAGTCAAAGATTGCAGGACTTCGTGCGAAAGAAATCAAAGGTAAGCTAGATGATTTATTTCATGGAAAAACTGAGGATGAGATTGATGATGTAATTTCTGGTTTGGCAAAAACAATGAGTTTCAATCCATTGCCTACAGGAGTATGCTTGTACGATTTTAGACGAGGTAATTGTACCGATGGAGATGGCTGCTTCTTTTACAACTGCCCGAACTACATCACGGAGGTTCAGTTCTATCCGATTTTGAAGGATGAACTGGATTTACTTGAAAAGGAAATGGCAAGACTAAAGGAACTTGGTCAAGAGCCAGCATATCAAGTGCAGGCAGTTAAGTACAAGTATCTAAAACCATTGGTAGAAAGTCTGGAGGTGCAGTTAAATGGCAAAGAAAGTGTCGGATAGTCAGGTTGCAGGCATTAAGGCTCATGCAGAAGCTAAGAATAAAGAAACCATTGATAAGGTCAACAAGGCTATAGATAAGCTTAAAAGGAAGAACAAACCTATTAACTTTGAAACTGTCTGTAAGGAGGCAGGCGTATCAAGAGCAACTCTTTACAACAATGTACAGCTTAAGGAACGTATTTTAAGTCTTAGAGCAATCTCAAAGGCAAGCCCTTTAGATGATGTGGTTGCTGTTAAAAAGGATAAAATACAGCTCAAGGATGATAAGATTGCATCTCTCAGAGAACAGGTTAAAAAGTTAGAGTATGACAAAAAGAAACTGATTGTTCAGTTAGTTGATTATGAGGAACTAAAATCCGAGAATGAACGACTGAAGAAACAATTAGCTAAGAAATAGAGGTACGCTTATGAATGATGAACATAAAGAAAAGATTTATTATATACAGCAACAGGCAGATGAATTGAGTGCAGAAATATCAAAACTTATGAAAAAAGATGCTGACCTTTCAGAAAAACATCTTAATGAATTGATTAAGTTAGGCGTATTCATCTCAATGACCTGCCAAGAGCTATTGGATGAAGAATAATTTTAGGAAAGGAGAACGTAGTAGACAGTATTTTATGTAAAAGAAGTAATAAATGCTTATTTTACAATACTTTCATACATACGATACAGTCTGCTACTAAAAATAATAAATGAATTGGAAAGAATTATGGATGACACTTTTTGGAACTTGCGAATGGTTCGGACTTAACATGGGATTCTGGGTATCAATGGCTGCTGTGCTGTTGATCGTAATACTTATGAATGTGGTATTCTGGGGAATAAAGCCAAAGAATAAAAAATAGTATGGTTGAAAATAAACTGTACCCTAGATAGTAGACAGTTTAAAAAGTGGTTTAGAAATGTTATTTATAAATGATAAGTAATATCTAACTTTGTATCCATTGAGCACGGAGTTAAGCTATCGGATCAGGGACTCAATGTGATTATAGTGATGATTTGTCTTTGCCTATTTCCTTCTTATTACGAAATGTTATACAGTTCAGGAGTTACAGGAAATCTTAGGAGTCAGCAGACCTACTATTTATAACCTTTTGAAGAAAAAGGAATTCCGGTGGATCCAGTTGGATGGCGGAAAGTATCGCATCTCAAAGAAGAGTTTTGATGACTGGCTCGATAACTTGGAACAGTAAAAAACAGGGTGTTGATCAGGCAGATTTTGTCTGCAATCGACATCCTAAATTTTTATCTGGATTTGAGATATGATATAAGAAAAAAACACTAATGTGCATGGGAGCTTGCTCACAAATGCACATTTATGCGAACAGACGCATAGCGCGACAGCGCGTCATGAGTATGCAGCGAAGCGGAATACGAATAGCACCGCAGCGGTAACTTCCAGTTTGTAAAACTGATGGAATAAAAAAATGTAAAGCTGGGAGCATTAGTTTCTGGCTTTTTAAGTTAAAGCAAATAGAAGTAAATAATGGTCAAAAAACAATCGACATCCGACCTCGCACACGTTATAATATAGGTAATCTAATAAGAAAACAGTGTTATCATTACCGCATATTGAGTGAGAATGGTAGCCATAAATATGAATTCGTAGGAACGGAATGGTTGAACCCTCAGGGTGACAGTGTCACTCATTTGTCAGCGAGAGGTGCTTAACTTAGATGATTTTCAGTTTTCTTATTTTGACATGGATTTACAGGAAAGTCAGTAAAATCAAGTCTTTCCTTGACTTGTATTAACTTAAAATTATATAGGTTTTCTGTATGGACTCGAGCTCCTAAGCACTAGTTGTGGGTTCGATTCCCGCTGGGAACATCGATTTTTGCAGTAATGATTGACCAAAATCCTTGCTGTAAATTTGTTTTAGGGATGATTTTGGGTGGCAGATTGCCAGTAGCAGAGAAAACAGAACAGCATGATCTGGATGAAAAGATTATTGAGATTGAACTGGAGAGGCTGAGATCCTTTACCAATCATCCGTTCAAGGTGCAGGCAGACAGCCAGACGATTGAACTTCAGGACAGCATCAAAAAGTATGGGATTCTAAATCCGTTGATTGTGTGTCCAAGATAGGAAGGGGTATATGAGATTATATCCGGACACAGAAGAAAGTTTGCTGCAGAACAGCTGGGGTACCGGAAGGTTCCTGTGATCATCCGGGTAATGAAAAATGATGAGGCAGTAATTTCAAAGCTAGATTCTAATTTACAAAGAGAACGGATCAGCCCAAGCGAAAAAGCTTTTGCTTATATGTTAAATTCCAAGGATATCATCTTAACATTCCCTTCCATGAGGAAAAATAATAAGACAATCCGGGTGCTGAAAACACCGAAGACAGAAAGCAGTATTCGCAAAGTATATATTCAAAGATCTGTTGCACAGTGCCTGGCAGATCTAAAGAAAGAACAGGATGAGATTATTGAAGCACTTGGGAGTGAATACCAGAATTATAATCTGGTGATGGCTACTACATTTGGACTACCCATTGGAGACATCTATCTGAGAGATCAGATGCAGAGGATTATTGATAAACTGGGGCTGCCGGATGTGGTTTTTCATAGTCTCCGGCATACCAGTGTAACATACAAGCTGAAACTGAGTGGTGGTGATATTAAAGCGGTCCAAGGGGATTCCGGCCATGCGCAGGCAGATATGGTAACGGAAGTATATGGTCATATCATTGATTAGGATCGAAGAAAGAATGCGGAGCTGATGGAAATGCCTTTTATAATAAGGAGAACCTTAATCCGGAGATGGCTGCATTGCTTACAGCGTTGGCGAAGACGATGAAGATATAATATCATAGCAGAAACAGCGGTATGGTATAGACGAAAATGTTTATATCATGATCGCTGTTTTTGTGATATTATGAAGTAGGAAGAAAAGAATTGTGTCTACAAATAGGAAGCTTATAATTTAAAAAATAAATTTATGAATTGATAGGAGAATATTATATGCGGACATATGACCCATTGATGAAATATCTCGATAAATGTGGCAAGGAAGAAATTACATTATTTTATGAGGAAATAGAGAAAATTGTTGGGAAAAAGCTACCTCTTACTGCCTATAAATGGAAATAGACATTTCTGGTGTAGAGGATATTATGTGGACGGATAATGCATCACAAGTAGATATGCTTTTTTATAAACCATACCATACGAGCAACCGATATCGTAGAAGTATGAACCAAGTATTAGAAGATTGGTCAGGTGGTACTTATTATGCTTATAGAATATAATTTGTAACTTACAAAATTTAATGGTGTTGTAAATAGGAATATTTGCAACACCTAGAAAAAACAGTATAGTGTATATAGGTTATTATATGGAGGCATATATGAAAAGAATAATATGTGTTTTAGGTTCATTTCTTTTGTTATTAAGTATTGCTGCTTGTGGAAAAAATAATGCAGAAGGCAATTTAACATTGATAAAGCATTATGGACAGGAAAAAGTTGATGAAATGGAAATACAATGTACCGATGAAGCACAGTTAAAAATTGCTAATTCTCTTGTAGGTAAAGCACGAGAAATTTTATCTTACTGCGGTACTGATGATAATGTTGACACAGTAGATTGCGATGCTTTAAAAAAATATTACTTTTTTTCCAAAGATGCAAATAAGTCTGATGTTTCGATAGAACTTATTACAACAAGGCAATCAGGCGATAGTGGCTATATTTGGGTAAAGTATTCGGCAGAATATTATGATGAGGCGGGTAATCTGCTTATGGGAATGGCTGAAACCTACTCACGTTGGGATATAGAGAAAGTGGATGATGTTTGGAAAGTTGTCAATATTGACGAGATAAATTAATTTACAGAATAGATATTAAGAAACTACAAATTTTTATATCGCTATGAGGTATAGGTTTTACCTTATTAAAAACAGGTAAAAGAAAACCAGAGTTTTTATTTCTCTGGTTTTTTTGCCTTACATATCCCTTGTGCCGTTCCCTCTATGACCTTCGGGTTGCCTTTACATAGTCTCTACTTTCAAAAAATAAAATACTTTGTGTTTTTGAAAGCGTCCTCTTGCATATACTATTAGCAGACAGTATAATAAGTACAGCGAAGCGGTTTCGAGAAATGAAAAAACTTCAATTTTTGAAAGCGGGTGACTATATGAAAACAATCACGAGAGCAAAATATCTCGATAGAATCATTGAACTGAATGGTACTCCTGACATCAAGATCATCACGGGCATTCGTCGATCTGGTAAGTCCAAGCTGATGCAGGCGTATATTGAGTATCTGAAAAGCCATTTTGAAAATATCAATATCATCTTCATTGACTTCATGGATTTGGCGTATGAAGAAATCAAGGAATACCATGCCTTACACGCCTATGTGGAAGAACATTATCAGGAAGGCAAAACGAACTACCTGTTTGTAGACGAGGTTCAGATGTGTCCCAAGTTTGAGTTGGCAATCAACAGCCTGTACTCTAAGGGAAAATACGACATCTATGTAACCGGCTCCAATGCTTTCCTGTTGAGTGCGGATCTGGCAACTCTGTTTACCGGACGCTATATTGAAATTCATGTGTTTCCTTTCAGCTTCCAGGAATATTGCCAATATTATGATGATGTTAATGATAAAGATAAGCTCTTTGATGATTACGCTATCAAGGGCGGTTTAGCAGGTTCTTACGCTTACAGAACCGAAAAAGACAGAACAAACTATATCAAAGAGGTCTACGAAACGATTGTTACAAGGGATTTGGTACAGAAATATACGCTCCCGGACACTTTGGTTTTACAACGTCTGAGCGAGTTCCTTATGGATAATATCAGCAACCTGACTTCTCCGAATAAGGTCAGTCAGCTACTGACAGCAAATGAGACTCCAACCAATCATGTAACCGTCGGCAAGTACATTAAGTATTTGTGCAATGCTTTTGTATTTTATGATATTAAGAGATACGACATCCGAGGCAAGAAATACCTTGAAAGCTCTGAAAAGTTCTATTTGTGTGACAGCGGTATTCGATATGCAATACTGGGAAGCAGAAATATGGATTATGGCAGAGTATATGAAAACATCGTTTGCATCGAGCTTCTTCGCCGTGGATATGATGTCTATGTCGGCAAGCTCTATCAAAAGGAAATCGACTTTGTTGCTCAGAGAGGCAGCGAGAAGTTTTATATTCAGGTCAGCGACAACATTTCCGGGCAGGAAACATTTGAGAGAGAATGCTCTCCTCTGCTTCAGATCCGAGATGCTTATCCGAAAATGATTATTGCCAGAACCAGACATCCAAAATATAGCTATGAAGGGATTGAAATTCATGATATAGCCGATTGGCTGTTACAGGAGTAAAAAAGCCAGAAAATACAGTTGCAACTGATGGTTGCGTAATTGCATACGCCTGTGTATAGTGTTCTACTCATACACAGGCGTATGCTTAATGCGAAAGGAGAAAACATGGCACTTTCAGACAAACTATATATGCTTCGTATGTGGGTGGCATTGTAGCTATTGTTGTTGGTGCGTATTTGCTTCTGAAGAACACAACCAAAAAGTGATACGAGGAGGTAATCACATGAAAAAGTTATCAACCATCTTCGCTGTACTTGCCATTTTTTTATCTGATGTTATGTGTGCAGTCGTTGCATATAATTACTGCGCTTTGGAATGGGGAGGCAAGTATGAAGCGTGGAGTGCGCCGGCAAGTACGGCATTACTCTTGGCTATTCCTTATGCCATTGGTATTATTATCTGTGTCGTTTTGGCAATCGTATTCAAAAGAAAATATATAAACAAATAAACAAATTTTACATAGCAGTCATGCACTACGGTGTGTGGGGCATTTGGTAGAGCTGGCACAGCTGGAAGCCTATAATGCGAAGTACAGCAAATGGGCTTATGCAGACCTACTATTTATAACCTTTTAAAGAAAAAGGAATTTTGGTGGCTCCAGATTGGAACCAAGTATCGGATTTCAAAGAAAAGTCAGGAAAATTAAAAGTATATATTCCGTGCATTATGGAATAAAATCTTATCAATGATATCTTTCGCATTACTTATAGAAAGGTATCCGTCTGCTATTTTTTATCAATCGGCAATCTGCAGAGAAATTTATCTATAGACAAGCCAGGATTATCACGTTAAGATATAGAAAAAGTAAGTAATACGAAAGAAGAAAACAGAATATGTAAAGGAGAAAATGAATGGAATACTCTGCAATTATTCATGATATGGACAAAAGATTCTGCTATGCAATAGATAAGGATTTATTTGTGATACGCATCCAGGTAAAAAGAGATGATATAAAGGAAATAATTCTTCATTATGAGGATAAGTATATACCAATGGAATGGAAGGATACGCGAAAGACAATTCCAATGAAGAAGGTTGCCACCTCACAGTTTCAGGATTATTATGAAGCACAGATCCAGATGCATCTGATATGTCTCCGTTATTTTTTTGAATTTACGGATATGCAGGGGGAAAAAGTATATTACGGCAATTATGAGTTTAGTAAGGAATGTATTACAAACAGAGACAGAATGTTTGACTGCCCGCAGAATCTACGGGAGGAAGAAATGTTTGTGGTGCCAAAGTGGGCAGAAAATAAGGCCGTATATCAGATTTTTCCGTCCCGTTTTGCATCTTCACAGCCGGTAGACAAGGAAGTATGGTATAAAGCACCAGTTACGTCTATGGATAATCTGCATGGTGATCTCAGAGGAATTATAGAACATCTGGATTATGTCCATAGTCTTGGAATTGATGTTTTATATATGACACCAATCTTTAAATCAAATTCAAGCCATAAATACGATACCATTGATTATTATCAGATAGATCCCTCGTTCGGAACAGCAGAGGATCTTAAAGAGCTGGTACAAAAAGCGCATGAATATGGAATGAAAGTGGTTATGGATGCGGTGTTTAACCATACAGGAAAGGAATTTTTTGCATTTGAAGATATTTTGGAAAAGGGAAATAAGTCTAAATATCTGGACTGGTATTTTATTGATGAATTTCCACTTAAAAGTGAAAGGGGAGAGATTCCAAACTTCAAATGCTTTGGTTATTATGGTGGAATGCCAAAATTAAATCTGAAAAATCCTGAAGTTGAAAAATTTAT
>OIYY01001180.1_pt1 | contig 14792 bp, 15 predicted proteins | sample 1588341 | NCBI WGS metagenome assembly OIYY01 (sample SAMN03283287) | human gut metagenome | biome: human-associated habitat; material: feces | host: Homo sapiens | place: Peru | collected 2012 | reverse complement strand
ACACTAACCTTCTACACATGAGGAATTATTAAACAAGATTCCAAACCCTTCATTTTTGAAGGGTTTTTCTTTTTGTGCAGGGTATTATTCATTAAAAGAACAACTTGTTTCCAAACAAAACAAGTCCGACAAGCACACTGATAAAAGATGCGAACATAACTGCACCTGCTGAAATGTCTTTTGCCATTCCGACCATTCTTGAATACTTGTTGTGATAAATTGAATCAAGTGTAAACTCAATCGCTGTATTAAGCATTTCAGCCACAATCACAAGCCCAATTACAAATAGAAGCAAGCAGAATTCTATCGCAGAGAACTTAAGAAACAACGCCATAAATACGACAAACGTAGCTATTGCCACATGAATTCTTATATTCATTTCGCTTTTTAATACGAGTCTAAATCCTTTTCTTGCATTCTTAAACGTATTATTAAATCCTTGTGCTTTAAATTTTGTCATACTCAATACTCTCCAAAGCCCTGCGCTGTTCCGCTATAACAAAATTATATTCTTCTTCACTCTGATGGTCAAACCCCAAAAGATGCATTAGGCCATGACTAATCAAGAAACATAATTCTTGTTCTTTATTTTTTGAATGACTGATATCGCGGTTAACACCTTCTATTACTTTATCTAAAGCAATTACAATTTCTCCTAAATTGATTTCGCCATCAAAAATAAAACTGTTTTCGTCGTCTGCAAAAATTGCAAAAGTAATAATGTCCGCAGGATAATCTTTGTTTCTGTAATCTCTGTTGTATTCATGCGTTTTTTCTGAATCACATAACACGATATCAAGAGTAATTGTAGAATATTCACGGTTGTTTAAACAACTTTGTCCTTTTAGTTCAGAAATATAGAATTCCAATAATTCTCGAGTTTTTTCGATTATATCTTTTTCATCAGGCTTCCAGCCTTCAAAAATATTTTCTGTAAAAATATTAATTGTTGTCATTCTTTTTCTTTTCCAATTCTTTTAATTTGGTGTCTAAGTCTTTATCTAAAGCAGGCATTGCAGGTTTTACAATATCGTGGCTTAATTTATTACTTTTGTCTAATTCTTGAACCAAATCATTATGATATTTAATTCTCTTGTGATGCATACCTCTCAACATTCTTGAGAAAGTTTCCGCAATAGTTTTCAAATCCTTCAAAGTAAGCGGTGAATCTGAAAGCTGACCGTCATTAAGTCTTTCTTTAATAATTTTATCAATAATTGCATCAATTTCTTCATTTGAAGGGTTTTTGGCTGCACGAACTGCTGATTCTACAGCATCTGCAATCATAAGAATTGCAGTTTCTTTCATGTTTGGTTTTGGACCTGGATAACGGAATTGTTCTTCATTAACGTTTTCTGCGCCCTCTTCTTTCAATGCTTCATTATAGAAATAACTTACAAGACTTGTGCCATGGTGTTGTAAAATAAAGTTATTTATAATTTGTGGAAGATGTGCGTCTTTTGCCAACTCTACCCCATCTTTAGGGTGCGCTGTGATAAGCATTTTACTAAATCTTGGAGTGCAAGATTTGTGAGGGTTTTCAATACCGTAGAATGATTGGTTTTCTACGAAAAACATCGGTCTTAAAAGTTTCCCGATATCGTGATACATTGCGCCAACCCTTGCTAATACCGGATTTGCACCAATTGCTTCTGCTGCATTTTCACATAAATGTGAAACCGTCAAACTGTGATTAAATGTCCCCGGAGCATCATTCATAAGTTTTCTAAGTAACGGCTGATTGTGGTCTGCAAGCTCTGCAAGACCATAAGGTGTCATTACTCTGAACACGTTTTCAATAATCGGTAAAATACCAAGCAGAATAATACCACTTATTACAAAACAGTTGATTACAATATATCCTAAATCTTGGAAAATCAACATGTTATCAATATCCATCATATATTTTTCCAAGAAATAAATTCCACCAACAATCAAAATCCCTGCTAAAGAAATTTTAGCACTCGTAATTAACAAATCCGAACGTTTTGAGAATTTTAGTTTTGAAACGGCGGTCATAACAACCGTATTCAAAAGCATAAATGAAACAACAACTTCAATGTTCCAATGCATACCAATTGAAATCAAGGCAAGTAAAATTGTTGATGCGAAAAATGCGTTTCTCGGAGTTGTAAAAATTGAAAGCAAAATTGTATATGCAGGTATTGGAATTATATAAGGCGAAAAACCTGTTGGCAATACTGCTGAAACTAAAGCCGTAAACAATGTGAACGACGACATTATAAGCATATATTTTGCATTAAAATATTGTTTTTCAAAATTCTTTTCGTATTGCAAAAATACAAAAGTGAAAAACGCTATTAAAATATAAAATCCTATAATTCCGCCATAATTAACTTCTAAAACATTATAACCTGCAGCTCTTAAAGCATCACGCTTAAGCTTCGTTACAGGTTCGCCTTCAAACACAATTTTTTGACCTTTTTTGAAAACAACTTCATAAGGTTTTACTGCGTTTTGCGCATTCTTCTTAGCAATTTCTGTTGCAAACTCATCAACCACAAGGTTTGGTACAATAATTTGGTTCAAAATTCCAGCAATCAAAGTTCCTTGATAACGCGGAACATTATTTGGTAAATTTCTTCTGATTATTGCAGTAACGTTATTATTATCAAAATCTTTCGCTGAAATTCCAACATTTAAAACTGATGTCAAAGTAATTTTAGATTTATCAAAAACTGATTGTAAATCATCGTCATTCGCTTTTAAAAGGAATTCAATCAAACCTTTTTTGCCAGATTCATCAAACAAAACGTTTAATTCGTCTTTTTTAACGTCTTCCGATACATTTTTTTCTCTGATTTTTTTAACAGAATTTTGCAAAGTCAAAAGACTCGTTGTAATAAATTCATCTTCTGCCTGTGTCAAAATCGGCTCTACATTCTGAGCTACTTCTTTTTTATGTTGTTCTGTTTTCTTTGTGTCAATAACCTTAATATCTTTTTGTGCAACGATATCTCTCTTACTGATACCATTTTCAATTACTTTTTGAAAAAAATAGTTTTGAGAAGATATTGTAACTGTCATCAAAAACGTAAATAGAATAAAACACACAGAGTTTCTAAATATTTTTGACGATATCAAATCTAAAAATTTTGTCATATATTGATTTCCTTTAATAAAAAATAAAACCGTTTTAATCGGCTTTTCTCTTTCTCTCTTTTACTACAAAACCGCATTTTGTACAAGCCAAAACAGTACCTGTACTATCTACCGGCATGAAATTATGATTGCAAGTTAAAGCCTCGTCCTCTTCAGACTTTGCGATATCTTTTGCCGCATAAATATTATTTGGGTTCGCCCCATCTCCTCGCTTATTTTTATTAAGCCATTTTATAAAAAGTTCTACTATATACATGATAGTTAATGTTTGCGATTAATTACCCTGGATTTTGAAACCGTAAGGAAGAAAATCGCTCATCTTTTTGATATTCAACTCACCTTTTTCTTCTGTTATGATTTCAATTTCTTTTTCGCCTTGAAATTCATACATTACTTGTCTGCAAGCACCGCAAGGATAACAATCATCCTCATTTGGTGAATAAATTGCAACAGCAAGAATTTCTTGTTCTCCATCTGATACAGCTTTAAAAATTGCACATCTTTCCGCACAAATTGTCATGCCGAAAGAAGAATTTTCTATATTACATCCTCCATAAACCTTTCCACTTGATGTTAATACACCTGCACCTACTGCAAATTTAGAAAATGGTGAATAAGATTTTTTAGAGGCTTCTTTTGCTGTATCCATTAATAATTTATAATCAATTGTCATAATCGTATTTTAGCACATATTATCGAAGCGTGCAATTAAAATTTCGTTTTTTATTCTACATAATCATAAGCTTTAGTCTGCCTTTAACAGTTCCTGTTTTCATGTATAATAGATTCTATGAGAGAATACTGGTTTAATTTATCTGACAAAATACGTTTTTTGTTCGTGGGCGGATTTAACGCCGGCGTTTCGTATTTAATATATTCTGCTTTTTGTCTTATTTTGGGTAATAGTGCATACCAAATCGCGTTGGCACTAGCTTGGGCGATTTCATCTATTGTTTCATATACAACCCAAAAATTTCTGGTATTTGAAGGTAAAGGAAATTGGATTAAAGAATATTTAAAATGTTGCACAACTTGGTTTTTCAGCTATCTAATAAATGCAGGGCTTTTAGAATTTATTGTAAAAATTTTACATCTAAATGTTTTTGTTGCGCAAATAGTAGCAACAATTGTTTCTGCTGTTTTTACGTATGTATTTTTCAAAAAATTTGCATTCAGAAAAAAATCTGTATAAATAATTAATTTTTCCTTAATTTTTTAATTATTTTGCAAAAACTGGGGTATAAATGTATTGTAGTAGATAGGAGGATTATATTATGGCACTAAAACCATTACAAGACAGAATCGTAATTAAAGTTATTGAAGATACAGAACAAACTTCAGGCGGAATTTTCATTCCTGACAGTGCAAAAGAAAAACCTCAAAAAGGTGAAGTAGTTGCAGTTGGTGAAGGTAAGACAAACGATAAGGGCGAAAAAGAACCTATGGAAGTTAAAGTAGGCGATATCGTTCTTTATGCTAAATACGCAGGTACAGACGTTAAAATGGATGGTGTTGAATACAAAATCTTGTCAATCAAGGATGCGTTGGCAGTAGTTGAATAGAAAATAAGAGTTTAGAAGTTTAGAAGTTGAGGAGTTTATAAGAAGTATTAAATTTTTCAATGAAAATAAGTTTTATGAAAAAAATAATTTAAATTTCTTCTCAACTACTAAACTGCTAAACTTCTAAACTAGAATTTTTTTGAAGGAGATTATAAAAATGGCTAAACAAATAGTTTTTGAAGAAGACGCAAGAAAAGCTCTTCTTAGAGGTATTGATGCAGTTGCGGATGCCGTTAAAGTTACACTTGGACCTAAAGGCAGAAACGTAATTTTGCAAAAAAAATTCGGTGCACCTCAAATTGTAAATGATGGTGTTACAATCGCTAAAGAAATTGAATTACAAGATAATTTGGAAAACGCAGGTGCACAACTTCTTAAAGAAGTTTCATCTAAAACAAACGATGTAGCTGGTGACGGTACAACTACAGCTTCAGTTCTTGCTCAAGCAATCGTTAGAGAAGGTCTTAGAAACTTAACAGCAGGTGCTAACCCAATGTCAATGAAACGTGGTATCGACAAGGCTGTTGAAGTTGCTATCAACAAGATTAAAGAACTTTCAAGACCAGTAAATACTAAAGAAGAAATTGCTCAAGTAGCAGGTATTTCAGCCGGTAACAACTCAGAAATCGGTGAACTAATCGCTGAAGCTATGGATAAAGTTGGTCACGATGGCGTAATCACAGTTGAAGAAAGCAAATCTTTCGGAACAAACTTAAAAGTTGTTGAAGGTATGCAATTCGACAAAGGTTATATTTCACCATACTTCGTAACTGACCCTGAAAGAATGGAAGCAGTTCTAGAAGACGCTTACGTTCTTTGTGTAAACAAAAAAATTAACTTAATCGCTGATCTTGTACCAGTTCTTGAACAAGTTGCTCGTGACGGTCGTTCATTATTATTAATCGCAGAAGACGTTGAAGGCGAAGCTCTTGCAACATTAGTAGTTAATACAATGAGAAAAGTTTTAAGAGCAGTTGCAGTTAAAGCTCCAGGTTTTGGTGACAGAAGAAAAGCTATGTTAGAAGATATCGCAATCTTAACAGGCGGTCAAATGTTTACTGAAGAACTTGGTATTAAGTTAGAAAACATCACAACAGATATGATGGGTGTTGCAAAACGTGTTACTGTTACTAAAGACGAAACAACAATCGTTGTTGGTAACGAAACAAAAGAAGCTGTTGCTGAACGTGTAAGACTTATCAAAAAACAAATCGAAGCATCAGACAGCGAATATGATAAAGAAAAACTTCAAGAACGTATGGCTAAATTGTCAGGCGGTGTTGCAGTTATCGAAGTTGGTGCTGCTACAGAAATCGAACTTAAAGAAAGAAAATTAAGAATCGAAGACGCACTTAACGCTACAAGAGCTGCTAACGAAGAAGGTATTGTTCCAGGTGGTGGCGTTGCACTTGTTAGAGTTCAACAAGAGCTTGAATCAAAAATGAACACTATCACATTCGATACAGACGATGAAAAGAGCGGTTATAAAATCTTAACTGCTGCTCTTGATGTTCCTCTTCGTTCAATTGCTTTCAACTCTGGTGCTAAATCAGATGTTGTTGTTGAAAACGTTAGAAACGAAAAAGATGCTTACGGTTATGATGCACTATTAGACAGATACACTGATATGTTTGCAGCAGGTATTGTTGACCCTGCTAAGGTTACAAGAAGTGCATTAGAAAACGCAGCTTCAGTTGGTTCTATGTTACTTACAACTCAAGCAGCTGTTATCGACATTCCGGAAGAAACTAAAGCTCCTGATATGTCAGCTATGGCAGGCATGGGCGGTATGGGCGGCATGATGTAGTTACTTTTTCTGTAGAAAAAGTAACCCAAAAGACTTTTCATACTTGGTCGAAAGGCATTGGTAAAATTACAAGATTAAATTGTAACGCCAGTGCCTTTCTTGTATGGGGACTACTAGTTTAGCGAAATAGACATTTGGTCGGTTGACATTAGCTAAGCTTACAAGCTTGTATAATATCGATAGGTCAACCTCAAAGTAAGTCTACAAGTTGGTTGCAAAAAAGAAAAAGTATCCAAAAAGACTTTTCATACTTGGTCGAAAGGCATTGGTAAAATTACAAGATTTAATTGTAACGCCAGTGCTTTTCTTGTATTTAAATTACTGGTTTAATGTGACTATAAAATTTCAATCACACCCAATTTTTTACATGCTTCCAATGCACAATTTTGTTGCGCTTCTTTTTTTGATTTTCCTTTTGCTGTTGCAATAACTTCATTGTTCCATTCAACTTGGACTTCAAAAACAGGTTTGTGTGCAGGACCTTTTATAGCAAGTGTTTTATAAATCGGCAAAGTTTTATTAATTCCTTGCGTATATTGTTGTAAAATATCTTTCGCATTATATTTTTCAAAATGCTTATCAACATCTTCTGCAAATGCCATAACGTATTCTTCAATAAAAGCTTCTATTTCTGCTTGTTTTCCGCTAAAATAACTTGCACCTAAGATAGCTTCAAGCGTACAAGCAATATTTGATTCGCGTTTACGTCCGCCCTGTTTTTCTTCTGCGGGACCAAGTATCATAAGCTTATCCAAACCTATTTTTTTTGCTATTTGCGCTAAAATTGCGTCAGACACAAGTATTGAACGTATTTTTGAAAGCTCACCTTCCGGTGCTTCAGGATACGTGTTATACAAAAGTTTTGAAGTATAAAGTTTCAAAACTGAATCACCAAAGAATTCCAAGCGTTCATAATTTTCTAAATCACTATACCCATTTTCTTTTGTAAAAGAAGGATGAGTTAGCGCAATTTTCACCAACTCATCATCTCTATTAATTTTAAAAATTTCTTCAACAAGCATTACATCATGCCTCTAAACAAATCCATAAAATTATTTACCACAAAGAAATACATGTAATAATGAACTATTGGAATTGTAAATATAAAGCTGTCAGTTCTGTCCAGAAAACCACCGTGGCCGGGAAGAACATTGCTGGAATCTTTTACGCCTGCATCTCTCTTAATCATTGATTCACATAAGTCACCGATTTGAGCGCAAAATGCAATTATCAGTCCTAGTATTAGTGCGTGATACCAAGGAAAACCCATTACAAGGATTCCAAATGTTAAGCAGAAAATAATACACATTGCAGTTCCGCCAATAGCACCTTCCACAGTCTTATTTGGACTGATTACATGCGAAAGTTTATGCTTTCCGAATCGGCAACCGGCATAGTAACAAAAACTATCTGTTAGAATTACAGCAAAGAACAAAAATAATGCATATCCTGCTCCTTCGGTTCCGACATTTTGTTTAAATATTCCGTCATACAATGGATTACTGCCTAAATCTCTTAAGAATAACAAATGTAGTGGAAACCAACCGCAATAAACAAATCCGAGGATAGTTGTAGCTACATTTGCAATGTATGGCTGTTTACCTTTAAACAATACAGACAAAAATGCCATTACCGAACATGCAGTGAAAGCTAAAGCTACCAAATCAAAACGATTAAAGTAAGCAAGTGCAGCGAACAAAAAGCTTGATATAATTATAATTCTCGAGCTTGGGCGAAAACCTTTATGCTCAAGAATTTTTACATACTCTTTCGACGCGAGTGCTACAATTATAAGAACAAGTCCTACTAACCATAGCCCGCCTGCCATGATGGCAAAAAGAGCTGTAAATCCAAATACCAATCCCGTTATCAATCTTGTTACGCTTTTTGTTAAAGCCATTATACTGTCATAACCTCTTTTTCTTTTTCTACAACCTGAGCATCAATAATGCCAACATATTTATCTGTTAATTTTTGAATTTTATCTTGATTATCTTTAACAGCGTCTTCAGGAAGATTTTCTTCTTTTTCGATTTTCTTCAAAGAATCAACCATATCACGTCTTACGTTTCGGATTGCAATTTTTGCATCTTCACCAAATTTCTTAACTTCTTTTGCAGTTTCTCTTCTTCTTTCTTCAGTTAGAGGTGGGAAGTTTAAACGAATACAAACACCGTCATTGTTTGGTGCAACGCCTAATTCTGCTTTGATAACAGCTTTTTCAACATCTTTTAAAATGCTTTTATCAAAAGGAGTAATTACCAAAGTTGTACCTTCACTAACGCTAACTTGTGCCATTTGTCTGATTGGAGTTGGTGCTCCATAATAATCAACCACAACTCTGTCTAAGATTGCAGGATTAGCACGACCGGTACGAACTGTAGAAAATTCTCTTTTCATTTGACCAAGAGCTTTTTCCATTTTTTCCTCTCCGAACAAAAACATTTCTTCAAGAGCTTCTGACATAATTTTCTCCTTTATTATATAAAATTAACTAACTTACGTACGTTCCAACGGCTTTGCCGTCCATAATTTTTACCAAACTTCCTTGAGCTTTAAAATCAAAAACAATTATTGGAATATGATTTTGTTTACATAAAGCACAAGCAGAAGAATCCATAACTTTTAATTCATTTTTAAGAATGTCATTATAAGACATTTTATCAATCTTCTTAGCATTTGGATTTGTTTTAGGGTCATCGTTATAAATACCGTCAACACCATTTTTAGCCATCAGCATAACCTCTGCATCAATTTCAGATGCTCTTAATGCTGATGCTGTATCAGTTGTAAAGAATGGGTTTCCTGTTCCTGCCGCAAAAATAACAACTCTACCTTTTTCCAAGTGCCTGATTGCTCTATGACGAACATAAGGTTCTGCGATTTGATTCATTGCAATTGCAGTCTGAACACGACATTCAACGCCGATTTTTTTCAAAGCACATTGCAAAGCAACAGCGTTCATAACAGTTGCAAGCATTCCCACATAATCACCTGAAGCTTGATCCATACCGAGTTTTGCACTGTTTTTCATTCCTCTAAAGATATTACCGCCACCAACAACAACAGCTACTTCAACGCCTTTATCGTAAATTGATTTAATTTCGTTAGCAATCATTTCAACTGGCTCGTAGTCAATGCCGAATTGTTGATTTCCAAGCAGTGCTTCACCGCTAATCTTTAATAACACACGTTTATATTTTGTACCCATTAGTTACCTCTCTTTAGTTTATACTAGATGAAAAACTCGGATTTGTAAAGAAAAACTTTTGCCAAAAGGTAATAAGCCCCCACCCTAGCCCTCCCCCAAGGAGAGGGCTAGGGTGGGGGCTTATCTTTTTTTATATTTTCAGTAACTATTTTACCTATGCCAAATTACTAATAAAGAAAAGACAAATTAATCCTTTTCTCTGATTAAACATCAACCACAAGATGTAACTATATAATTATGAAAGTAAAAAGTTTTTTTAAATTGTTAAATCGAAAAATCAATAAATATAACAAAGCAACTTCAAACCCGTTTGAAGCACCGCCTTTGCCGATAGTTATTGTCTGGGTGGAAGAACCTGAACACAAATACTCAGAACAAAATAATTCACATTCTTAATTCGCAACTTTTAACATATATCTTGTACAATCTTTAGAATTATGACTCATTTTGGCGACATCATAACACTTCTCAACAACTTTTTGATAAGCCTCTTTATCCTCTAAATAACTTTCGATTTTGAATACTAAATCGGAAAAATCTTCATAAAAAGGCATATGACCGTCAAATAAAGCCAGCTCTTCTCTATAATCACTCAGCATCAGTCGTTTACAAGCAACTGTTTGAAAGGTGCGGTAATTAAGTGAAGAAATTCCTTGAGAATTCATATTAAAAACGATTTTTGCATTATTTATAGCTTTTGCCATATCTTTCTCGTTGTCAATAAATCCTTGATAACAAAGAGTAATTAATTCAGGGTATTTTGCGCGTTTTTTAGCATCCTCATAATGCCTGTCTATTGCATACCACGCGATTTTCAAATCAGGTAATTTTGTGATAAGTTCTTCAAAAAAACTTAAGCGATAATCAGTATCAAGTCTGCCTGCGAACATAACGTCAAATTCAGGCTCAATCTCCATGTCTTTGTAAATCTCAAAATTTACAAAATGAGGCAAGTAGTTTATGTTCTTAAAATTTTCATAATCAGTTAGAACTTTGTCCCAATAAAAAGTATAATTATCATCATTTTCTAAATAAGGAAGATACTTTTCCCACTCAGGTCCTGAAGCTTTACTTCTTATATCGTCTGAAAAATAATTCAAAGAACGCCAAGGCAAATTATTATCAATTTTTATTTTAAGCCCTGAAAAATCATATCCGACAATAAAATCATAATCATCATCCAAATAATCATCAGGGTTTTTATCAAATAATTCATCAAAAACCCTGACCACGCACCCGTTTTGTCTAAAACCATCGATAATACTACTTGTTGTTAGTCTACCACCTATACTAATTGGCAATATTGCTAAAATCTTATTTTTTTTCATACACATTACATTCTAACATTTTTACTTAAGCTTTACAAGGTGATATAAATTGAGTATACTTAAATTATGCGCTTGTAGCTCAGTAGGATAGAGCGGAGGTTTCCTAAACCTTGTCTGCCGTGGGTTCGACTCCCTCCAGGCGCATTTTTTAAAAGCTTGGATACGAGGAATCGTCTCACGCATCAAGCAAAGCTTGATGGGTTCTTACCTCTCACAAAACGTGACATTTGTCTTGACAGATTCGCGTTTAACGGCAATTACAAGTTTTACTGCTATGCTAACCGCATATTGTAAAACTTTCCAGCCTCAGCTCACCTGTCGCTAGTCACCTTTTGTTCGGCAGAGTCTCCAGGCGCATTTTTTTTGATTATTGGGACGCTAAATACACCTTTCACACGACAAGCAGAGTTTGTCGTGTTCTTGTGTATCGCAAAACATGACAGTTGTATTTAATCCAAAATCTTAATCATTTCCCTGCTTTTAACTTTTTAGATCTTAAATCTCTATGGAAAGTAATTGCAAATCTGTGCGCTTCATCTCTTATTCGCTGGATTAAATAGAGCGCATTAGAATCTCTCGGTAGTAAAATTGAGTCGGTTTGATTTGGCAAAAACACTTCTTCTTCACGTTTTGCAAGTGATACAAAGTCAATGCCACCTTCGCCAACTTTTATTCCCATTTCTTCAACGATTTGCATAACACTCGATAGTTGACCTTTTCCGCCATCAATAATAATCAAATCAGGTTTTTCCCACTTAGGTTCACCTAATCTTGAAAGTCTGCGTGAAAGAACTTCTTTCATAGACAAAAAGTCATCAGGCTTTCCTTCTGTTGATTTGATTTTGAATTTTCTATAAGCAGTTTTTTTCGGTAAACCGTTTTGAAAAACAACCATAGAAGCAACAGTGTTTGTACCTTGAATATGCGAAATATCATAACATTCAATACGGTTAGGGAAATTTGTCAGTTGTAATTTTTCAGCCAAATATGAACCAACTTCATTAAAATCATCTCTGATTTGTGCCATTTTTTTTAGTTTTGCATTTTCTAAAAGGTTTGTTGCATTTTTAAGTGCAAGTTCGTAAAGTTCTTTATACTTGCCTTTTCCATAACTTATAGTAACTTTTTTGCCTGATAGGATTTTCAACCAATCTTGATAAAGTTCTTTTTCACCAACTTCTTCCAAATCTTTTGAAATAATTCTATCAGGAAATTCTAACTTTAAATTTGTATAATAATCTCTAAAGAATGTTTCAAAATATTCTGTTTTATCTACATTATCTACAAAATAAGTAAAGTCTTTTTTATCAATCAATCGACCTTCTCTTATCATCATAATTACGATTGCGAGAATTCCGTCTTCATAAATTACGGCAATAATATCTTCATTAAGTTTAGTATTTTCATAAACAACTTTTTGTCTTTCCAAAGTTTTTTGCAAATCCAAATAACTGTCACGCATTTTTGCAGCTTTTTCAAACTGTTCAGACTCTGCGTATTTCTGCATTTGAGTTTGAATTTGTTTCAAAAGTTCAGACTGTTTGCCACTCAAAAATAACTCAACCTGCTGAATAAGTTTTTGGTACTCTTCAGGAGTAACTTTACCTTGGCAAGGTGCAAGACATTTTCCGATGTGATAATAAAGACAAGGACGGTTTGTAAATTTTGGCGTTTTACATTGCTTTAAAGGAAATAATCTTTTTAAAAAATCAAGCGTAGCATACATCGCGCCGACATCAGTATAAGGTCCGTAAAATCTGCCTTTATCCGGATTTAAATTTTTTTTGCGCACAACTTGAATTCGCGGAAAATCTTCGTCAGTGATTAAAAAATAAGGATATTTTTTGTCATCTTTTAAAAGAATATTGTATTTTGGTTTATGTTGTTTAATTAAATGAGATTCTAAGATTAAAGCTTCTACCTCAGAATCAGTAATAAAATATTCTAATTTTTCAATTTGGGAAACTAAAATATTTGTTTTAGGACTTTCATGTTGTTTATGAAAATAGCTGTAAACTCGTCGTTTTAAGTTTTTCGCTTTTCCAACATAAATAATAGTACCTTCTTTATCATAATAAAGGTAGCATCCGGGTTGAGTCGGCACGAGTTTAATTTGTTCCAATAAAGCTTCGTTCATAATTAATATTATACAACATTAATAAAATTGCAAAATAAAGCCGAGTGTGTTCACTCGGCGAATCCCTATATTACTTAATCGTAGTTTACTTAATCGTATTATACTCCATGCGGGCTTTTGCCCTTTAAATTATTTTTTAGGCGGTGGGAATAAGCCCCCACCCTAACCCTCCCCTAAGGAGAGGGAATTCGCGCTGATGTTCATCTTACTTTATTACAGTAAAGAATTTAAATTCAGCAGGCATAAGTTTTCCGAAAGAAAGCGAATTTGTTGCTGCCACGAATTTTTCTTCTATATAATCCGTACCATCAAATCTGAATTCTGAAACGATTGAATAGTCACAAGAAAGTTCAATTGTTTTATCAAAGACTTCTCTGCCTTCTCTCGTTTCTGTCCAAGAATTTCCATTTTCTTCAACTCTGAATTTTTCGGTTGGTGATTGATAATTTGCAACAACAAGAATTGAGTTTTTCAAACCTTCTTTTTGAATTTGCCATACAACAAAACCATCTTCATCTTGTCTTATAATATGAGCTTCACCATCAGTAATTACAGGACAATTTTTTACAAATCTGTCAATTGCATCGAATTTTGCAAAGAAATCGTAATCTTTTGCTCTTGGCATAGAAACTTCATTTCCTATAACAGATTCCATACCTGTTTTTGTGAATGACTCATCACCATCTATGTACATTACAGGTCTTTGAGCATTACGTCCCCCCGGTAAAAATTTGTACTTGAACCATTTAAACAATGCCCCTTGTTCACCTAACTGAGCAGGATATCTGTCAATCGCCTCAAATTCGCCATCTTGGTTGTTGTATGTTTTTAGAATAGAAAGCGGAGTTAATTTTTTTGAAGTTGAATTATAATTAGCCAATGTCAAATTATCTTCTGCAATTGCTTCAGGAGTTTTGTAGCTTTGTGAAACAATATCATTTCCCCAAAGTACATCAAAATTCATATCTTCATGGTATTCTTTGTAAAAATTATCCCAAAGCATATACTCTGCAAGTGTTGCGAAATATGGAACTTTTTCTTTCATTGCAGAATTTAACATTCCTAAAACTTTTCTAGGCGCTCTGTAACTTATTGGAACACCGTCTTTTTCAGAAACTTCATCAACAATGTGGTCAATGTGATCAACTCTAAAGCCATCGAAGTTAAATTCTTCTTGAAGATTTTTCATATAATCAATAAAATACTGACGTCTTGCCTCCAGGGCAGGGCGTTTTTTCTGGTCTAATTTATAGGCAGGACCTAAGAAACCAATCTTGCGGTGTCCCTTGTAAAGCAGATAATCCAGTGCCTGCTCTACGCCGAGACGGAAGTTTAAGACAACCGAATCAAAGCGGCGTTCATCCGGGGAAGAATCCACAAATACGATGTTCGGGCTGATCTCCAGCAACTGTGCAATCTGCTGGTCTGAAAAAATGCCGATCGCCAGGATACCGTCAAGCGGGGTCTTTTCCAGTGTCTGATATTTGCCAGACTGCTCAAAAAGATAAGATACATTACAGTCATGCTCCATACAGTTGCGTACCACATAATTCTTCAGATAAAGATAGTACGGATCAGCCAGCTGCTCTTTTAAGGACATCATCTCCACGATGGCGATATGGAC
>OIYY01001179.1_pt1 | contig 14799 bp, 4 predicted proteins | sample 1588341 | NCBI WGS metagenome assembly OIYY01 (sample SAMN03283287) | human gut metagenome | biome: human-associated habitat; material: feces | host: Homo sapiens | place: Peru | collected 2012 | reverse complement strand
CATCGGTCAGAATAGACATTACGGTATAGGAATAGTCTGCGTGAAATTTCAGTTTCATGTTGCTTTTAATAATTGAATATTGAATGATTTTACATAGCCGTTAAGGAGTAATTTTTGCTCCCTAGCGGCTTATTTTATTTTTCAAAGTAGGAGGTGAGAAAATTGAAAATTAGAAAGGTTGATGACAAACCGATGGTCATTCACACCAAGGAGAAAGCCAAGATTCATGCCCACGAACCGAAGGGAGCCAAGATTAAGGGGAGTAACATCTATACAGTAGAGAGAGGTCCTAAGACAGCTGGTGCAAAGGTAACTGATACGGATAGAAAGAAGTCCTATCGCAAGAGTACCATTCATCAGTCGGAGCCGAAGAATAAGGGATTATCAAGATTCAAGCAAAACCTTAAGGAATCAAACACTTCCATCAAGACCAAGAACACGAATCTTCACATTGCAGGAAGAACTGGAGCACTTGTAGCCGGGGCAGTAACAGATCAGGTGGAAGGCGGTCAGGAGGTATCGCAGGCAGCATATCTTGCATATGAAGCAAGCCGCCCTGTTACCGGAACTGCTTCTAAGGGGGCTGCACTTTTCAGGAAAAAGGCGGCAGCCGAGGCAAAGAAGCGTATCAAGAAGGTAGAGGCAGGAAAGAAGCTGGCAAAAAAGACAGCAAAGAAAGCTGCCAAAGATACAGCCAAGACTGTAGCTAAAGAGACGGCAAAAGAAACAGCAAAGACTACTGCCAAGGTTGCAACGAAAACTGCTACAAAGGCAGCTGCTACGGCGGCAGGAACAGCGGTTGCACCGGGAGTAGGCACGGCAATCGGCATGGCAGCCGGATATGCGGCAGGTGTGTCCATAGAGGTCAAGGATGAAAAGATGACAAACCGGAGCAGGAAGATAAAGTTCTTTCTGGATAAGATGAAAGCACAGGAGAATCAGACGGATAGTGTGGCAAAGCTGGTAAAGGATCTGATTGTGCGAAAAGCGATTACCTGGGTAAAGGCAGCTGCACCGATTATCGGATTGGTGCTTTTATTACTTGTTCTTGTAGTTGCCATGATTGCGGTTCCGGTTATAGCGGTGATAGCAATCCTTTACAATTCTCCATTTGCTTTATTCCTGCCACCACTTGAATCAGGAGATACCGTGCAGACAGTAACGAGTGCCTATGTGCAGGAGTTTAACCGGGATGTGAACACGAAAGTGAATGAGCATACCGGATATGACCTTGGAGAGCTTGTCTATGTGGATTATGAAGGTATGGAAGAAAATCCAAGCAATTACTATGACATCATGGCAGTCTATATGGTCAAGCATGGTGTCGGAGATACTGCAACAGTCATGAATGATACTTCTAAAGGCTGGCTGCAGGCAGTTGTAAATGATATGTGTTCATACACCACAAGCACCGGAACAAAGGATGTGGAAGAAACAGATGCAGACGGTAATGTAACTACTGTCACGAAGTCGGTTCTGTATGTGAATGTCACACTCAAATCTTATCGGGATATGATTTCGGTGTATGGATTTGACGCTAACCAGGTGGAAATGCTTGAGCAGATTATGAGTGCTGACTTTATGGGACAGCTTGGGTACGCTGGCAGCGGAAGCGGTGGTGGAGGCGGCAGTCCGGGAGTAAGTTCCATGACAGAGGATGAAATCAATGCCATCCTAAACGAAATTACAGACAGCAGGCAGAAAACAGTCTGCTCCTATGCACTTCACAGAGTTGGCTTCCCTTATAGTCAGGATTTAAGAGACAGCGGTAACTATTATGACTGCAGCTCCTTAGCCTATTATTCATGGAAAGATGCAGGCGTGGATATTAGTTACGGCGGTGCAACCACAGCGGCAGCGGAGGCACAGGGACTGGATGAAGCCGGAAAGACAGTCTCTTTTGATGAGTTACAGCCGGGAGACCTTATTTTCTACAGCTTTACAAGTAACGGTAGATACAAAAACATCAGCCATGTGGCAGTATATGTCGGTAATGGCAAAGTGGTAGAAGCACTTAATGAAAATCTTGGTGTGGTTTACCGGGATGTGGCAAGCACAGGAAAGATTGTTGTGATAGGAAGACCATAACAGGAAATTTACAGAGAGGGCATAGTCCCTCTCTGAGACTGGAGGTAAGAATGGATTTAAAAGATATGATACTGGTAACAGAAAACGACAGGGGAACAGAGACAAATATGCTGATGACTCTGGATGATTATAAGAGTTTTATAGCAGTTGATGACATGTCAGAGCTTGCAGACAATTTGTTGCAGCTTGGAAGAACACTTGGTGAAGCAGATAACTTCGCAGAGTATTACAGGGCAGCAAATGTAACTTTATCTGCGAGATTCTGTCTGGATGATATTCAGCTGGGACATTTTCTTCAGGGATTTTATAACGATTCCAAAGAATTTCGGTTTGATAAAGAAGCCAGTTCTTCTGAATGTGTTGCAAAGCTTAAGGAGATTGGAATGACCGATAAGGGCTGGGTTGATGATTTTAGCCTGCATTATGAAATGGAGAACCGCTCATTTGAAAGGGGACAGACATTTCATAACTTCAATGACCATGATTACATGGTGCTTGAAGCATTATCACCAAGAAATCTTGTGGTGATGGATATGAAGTCAGGTTCTCTTACAATCGCCCTTGGTGCGACAGAGTATAAGCGTTATCCGAAGGATGGGAAGCCTACAAAGGACAATACCACAATCGGGGTATCGTGGGAGCATGGGATTTATCTTGGTTCCACACTCTCAACCACGAATTTCAAGGCATACAAGAGGGAGTATGGCACACCGGAAAAGATAGAGGATATCTATGATTACAGGGCAAAGCTAAAGCAGAAGTTCTATTTTTATCAGGATATGTCAAAGGATGATGATGTACCAAAGAAGCTGCAGAATGACTTCCTTCACCAGATGTATGAGGATTTTGGAACGATTGAAGAGGACTGTTTTTACGACAGGCTGGAAGATGGAAAGTACGATGAAGGCTTTAAGGAAAGACAGGTAAAGGAAGAAAAGAGCCGGTGATGAGATTTTTACAGGAGGCGATATCATATGGAACAGGAATTTGATGTTGAGATAAAGGAAGTGCTTTCACGAGTACAGAAAGTAAAGGCAGAGTCACTTGACGATGCCATCAATAAGGCAATGGATATGTATTATGCAGAGCAGATAGTCCTTGGAGCAGAGGACATGAAGGGAGTTGATTTTGCGCCTATAAGCGAAGGTCAGCTTCCTTCTTCATTAAAAGAAAACGGAGGAAGAGCAAGATGAAAAGTGATTCAACAACAGTAATTAAGAACATGGAGTTTTTAGTAAAGGAACTTCATAAGGAGTGGGACAGATCGGGTGATTCTAAGGCATCCGTTATTATTTCCCTTGAGGAAGTAGATGGTATCAATGATAAGTTAAAAGAGATTATCTATCAGACACAGAAGTCAGTCGATGAGGATGAGCTGACCTTTAAACAGAGCATTGCAAAGTCCAAGGAGTGCTATGTGCTTCTTCGTGTGGTGCGTAAGATTGCAAAGAAAAAGGATAAATGCGAAAAACAGGCAATCGACAATGAATTTGCAATCGAGCTGGATAAGGATGAGTTAAAGCTCTTTAAGGGATTGTTTGCAGAGATGTTTAAGTAGAGGAGGACAAAGGTATGGGCGTTGATATGAAGGTCAAAGCGATATACGATTCTGAGATTGGTAACATCACCAGATCAGAAAAGAACTGGAAGGATGTGTTAAAGGTCGCAGGTCAGTTATACCGCTATGAATTTGACAATATCGTTATGGTAACAGCTCAGAGACCTCCGGAAAAAAGCACACTCATGGCAGATTATGATACCTGGAAAAAGGTGGGAAGATATGTAAAGCGTGGTGCGAAAGGCTGCGCCATCTTCCCGTCAAGGGCACTGAATCCACGTATGAGATATATCTTTGATATCAGTGATACCGGAGGGAAGAATGTTAAGCTGACATGGGACCTTGAGGGAGAAAATCTTAAGGATTATGTGGATTTTCTTGTGTCAGAAGGTCAGATTGAGCAGTACGATAACAGCGACAGGGAGTCTCTAAAAAATATATTAAAACAGTTTACAGGAACAGATGTTTGGCTTATAATAAAAGAAAAGTTCGGAGATCGAATGACCGAGCTTATGCAGCTATCAGGTAGTGTGATAAAGGAAGAAAGTAAGAAACGCAATGGCTTACAGCAGGAAATGGACATGGAGCAGCTTGTATATGCAAGTGTCATGTATGCTGTAGGGACGAGATGCGGATTTGACTTATCTGTGCAAGAACAGGATTTTAGTCAGATCGTAAATATCAAAGACGAAGAGATCATTTACCGTCTTGGTTCCATTGTATGCGATGTCTCCTGTAGTGTTCTTAGAGAATTTAGTCGTAACTTAAAGGCAATCGAGAGCGAAAGGAGAATTGGATATGTTAGAAGAAATGACTTACAAGGAAGTGGACGGACTGCTTTATCCGCAGATAGAGATGCCGGACGAGACGGAGGATCTCACGAAGCTGGGCAAATACGGAAGGATGGCGATGAACTATCTAAAGGAGAACGAGCCGGCAAGATACAAGACGCTGATGAGATTCGGGAAGATGTACGAGAAGATGTCAGCGGTAGAGGAGGAAGCGAATCAGCTGTACGACCAACTGGAGATGCAGTATCTGGCGAAGCACAAGCCACAGGATCCGTCATCGACAATGGAGATGTGGAAGATAAGAGAGCAGGCGAAGATGCAGGCAGAGGAAGTGGTACTGAATCAGATAGTGATGCGATTCCACTAGAATCAGATGATACAGAACTGAATAGGGAACTTGATGAAATCAATTCATTGGGTGTTAGTAAGGAAGCCGAATATACACAGGCTTCCTTTTTTTTCGACCAGAACGGGCAGGCAAGCATTGGCACCATTCATACTGAGGACGAAAACAATAATCAGTTTATGCGTCAGTTCGAACAGGACAGAAAAGCTGCATTAGCAGGTAAATACAATTATCTGAATCCCAAAAAGTCTGCAACAGTACCAGGTGAGTATATCAAGCAGGTGCTTATGAGAGGTACAGGTTTTATCGGTGGCAAGGGCAGGGTATGCAAGATTTTTGAAACTGAGATTGATGCAGGAACCAGGGCAAAGCGTATCAAAGCAGAATATGGTCAGGGAGGTGCAGGCTGGCCGGTTGACGGACTGGGACTGCACGGGTATGACACATTTCATGGGAACGGACTGCGTTTTCAGTGGCGAGATGAGGATGGAGAGGTTGAAGGATATGTTTCGTGGAAAGATATCGAAAAAGAGCTTGGTGTCCTTATTCTTACAGGGGAATACCAGCCTGAGACACCTCGTATTGATGAGCTTGCGATGGACGGACTCCGTGAGGATGATGAGGTCATTGATGCCGAATACCGGGAAGTGGAACCGGAAGAGGCAGAATCAGAGATTGATGATTATGCAATACCGGATGAGCCGGAGAGCTATGCTTCTAACAGAGATTATGTAAGTGCAAAAGGCATGACACCACAGGAAACTGCCGATGAAGACCGCATGGTAACACAGGCAGAATATGGTGCAGAGATAGAAGCTGAAACATCTGAAAAAGATCCATCAGAGCTTCAGTATATTACACCGATTGATTATGCCAAGCGTATTGCAGAGCTTGATGAAGACCTGCGTGATGCGGCGGAGATTCTTGTAACAGATTGCAGCTGCTACACTCCGTTTAGGGCATTCCTTATGGATGTGGTGCAGTCTGATTTTGCATTTATGCCCAATAAACTTGACCTTATCAGGGATATTGCATTAGGGACAGATAATGCAGAAAGAAAGGCATATTCCAACAATAAGTATGGTCTTGTGGAGTACTCAATCAGAAGCGGATATGTGAAGATCAGCTATAAGAACAGGAATGGTGTGCGTAAGGAAGGTGCTCTCGACTGGCGTGAGTTATATGAGATTTTATCCTATATGGTAAAACAGCCATTTTACTGCGGAGAAGACCAGAAAAGGTATTATCAGGAGACAAAGCAGAAGGCTGACAGGGATAAGATGAATCCGGTCTATAAGAGATTCTTTGATATCGAGGATAGTGTAAAAGCCAATCGTCTTGAAACCAGGGAAAGAGCAATAGCGAATGGCTGGGAAACCAAGATTGATGAGAATGGACATGTGGTTTCAGATGATGCAGTATCAGTATCTGTGGATGATATTCAGGCTGATACAGAATCACAGGAAACTGTAGATTTTACACCAAAGCAGGAGCCAGTACAGCAAGTAGGAAGTCTTGAAAATGAGAAGAATGTTGCCGGGCAGACGAAGCACAACTTCCACTATAATCTCTGGGAAATGGAAAAAGGCGGTGCTAAGACCAGATACCAGTGGAATATGGATGCAATCCGTACTTTAAAGCAGATTGAATCAGAAAACAGGCTTGCCACACCGGGGGAACAGAAAGTTCTGTCGAAGTTTGTCGGATGGGGCGGACTGTCACAGGCATTTGACGAGGAAAACGCAGGCTGGAGCAAAGAGTATGTAGAGCTGAAAGAACTTTTATCTGATGAGGAATACAGTGCTGCCAGGGCAACAGTAAATAACGCCTTTTACACTTCACCGGAGATTGCCATGTGCATGAATTCGGCACTTGTCCAGTTTGGTTTCAGAGGCGGCAATGTATTAGAGCCATCTATGGGTATCGGTAACTTCTTTGGAAGTATGCCGGCACCTATGCAGAGAAGTAAGCTGTATGGGGTGGAGCTTGACAGCATTTCAGGAAGAATTGCAAAGCAGCTTTATCAGAATGCCAATATCAGTATCACAGGATTTGAGAATACCACATATCCGGATAACTTCTTTGATGTGGTTGTCGGAAATGTGCCATTTGGAGATTATAAGGTATTTGATCCGAAGTACAACAAGTATAACTTCCGTATCCACGATTATTTCCTTGCAAAAGCACTTGATCAGGTAAGACCGGGAGGCATGGTTGCGGTGATTACCACAAAGGGAACACTTGATAAGGCAAATCCTACTATCCGAAAGTATCTGGCTGAAAGAGCAGAGCTTGTGGGAGCGATAAGACTTCCGAATACTGCATTTAAAGATAATGCAGGAACCGAAGTGACAGCAGATATCCTGTTTTTGCAGAAGAGGGAGAGAAAGATTGATATTGAGCCGGACTGGGTACACCTTGGTGTAACTGAGAATGGCATTGCAGTCAACTCTTATTTTGCAGAGCATCCGGAAATGATGCTTGGGGCTATGGAGTATGACACAAGGATTTACGGACAGGACAGCAGATATACAGTCTGTGTGAATGATGATGAGAACTTCAATATTTATGAAGCATTAAACAAAGCTATCGGTAATATCAAAGCCCAGATGACAGATTTTGAGAGAGTGGCAGATGAGGCGGAGCAGACGGAGGAAGTTATCCCGGCTGATCCGGATGTGAGAAACTACACTTACACATTTTTTGAAGGAAAGCTCTATTACAGGGAAAATTCCGAGATGGTAAGAAAAGAAGTATCACAGACTGCCGAGGAGCGAATCAGAAGCCTTGATGAAATCAGACAGATAACAAGAGATCTGATTGATATCCAGATGGATGGCTGCAGCGAGGAGGAGCTTTCTGATAAGCAGAGACTTCTTAATGTAAAATATGATGCCTTCGTAAAGCAGTATGGAGCCATTACTTCAAAAGCAAACAGAATAGCTTTCAGAGATGACAGCGATTACCCACTTCTTTGCAGTCTTGAGGAAGTAAATGAAGACGGGGAGGTGAAAAAAGCGGATATGTTTTATAAGCAGACGATTAAGGCAAAGACTGTCATAGACAGGGTTGAGACTGCTGTGGAAGCATTAAATGTATCCGTCAATGAATTTGGATATGTAAATCTTGCCTATATGCTCTCTATCTATGAGCCGGATATTACTAATGCAAAGGAAGAACTTGCAGAAAAGTCCGGGCAGACAGCGGATGAGATAACGCTAAGTGATGATGCTTTGGCAGAGCTTAGAAGAGCAGTTCTTGTGGAAGAGCTGGATGGACTGATTTTCCTAAATCCTGACCGTTACAACGAGAACAATCCGGACATCGGCTGGGAGACAGCAGACGAGTATCTGTCCGGAAATGTGAGAGACAAGCTTCGTGCAGCAAAAGCTATGGCAGCGGATACAGACAATCCACAGGCAGAAAGATTTGCAGGCAATGTGGCAGCACTTGAAAAGGTGCAGCCGGAATGGATTGAAGCATCAGACATTGATGTAAAGATTGGTACGACATGGATTGAGCCGCTTGATTATGAGCAGTTTATCTATGAGCTTCTCAATACACCAAGGCGTGCAAGGGCAGTCAGAAGCCAGTTTTACAATACAGGCATTCAGGTACACTTAAATAAGATGAGCATGGAATGGTTCATCGAGAATAAAAGCATGGATAAGCATTCAGTGGCAGCTACTAAGACTTATGGTACAAGCCGCATGGATGCTTATTCTATTTTTGAGGATACGCTGAATCTTAAAACTGTAACAGTCAGGGACAGGATTGATGACGGAGATGGCAAATATCATTATGAAGTCAATAAGAATGAGACAATGCTTGCAAGGGAAAAACAGAACATGATCAAGGAAAAGTTCAAGGAATGGCTGTTTTCAGAGCCGGAACGCAGACAGAAATATGTGGAGTATTATAACGAGACATTCAATAATATCCGCCTGCGTGAGTATGACGGAAGCCACTTACAGTTTCCGGGAATGAATCCGGCGATTGAGCTAAAGCCTCATCAGAAGAATGCGGTGGCAAGAATCCTTCTCGGAGGAAACACACTGCTTGCACACTGTGTCGGTGCCGGAAAGTCCTTTGAGATGATGGCTGCCTGCATGGAGCAGAAGAGACTTGGACTTGCCAATAAGACAATCATGGTTGTTCCAAAGCCACTTATCGGGCAGACTGCATCAGAGTTTTTAAGGCTTTATCCGTCAGCAAATATCTTAGTTGCCACAGAGCGTGATTTTGAAAAGAGCCGTAGAAAGCAGTTTGTATCAAGGATTGCAACAGGTGACTATGACTGCATTATCATGTCACACTCGCAGTTTGAGAAAATCCCAATCTCCGCAGAGAGAAAGGAGCGGATGCTTAACGAGCAGATTGATGAGATCAGCTATGCGATTGATGAGATGAAGGAGCGTAACGGAGAGCGATGGACTGTAAAACAGATGGAAAGCCAGAAGAAAAAGCTGGAGGAGCAGCTGAAATCTCTATCTGATGAGAGCAGGAAGGATGACCTCATTACCTTTGAGGAGCTTGGTGTAGATTCTATCATGGTAGACGAGGCACATAATTTTAAGAACCTTGCAATTTTTTCCAAGATGAATAATGTGTCAGGTATCAGCAGCAGCGGAGCTAAGAAGTCAACGGATATGCAGCTTAAATGCCAGTACTTATCAGAGATAAATGATGGCAGAGGCATTGTATTTGCGACAGGTACACCGATATCCAATACCATGTGTGAGATGTATGTCATGCAGCTTTACTTACAGAAAGCGGCACTTGAAGAGATGGGGATTTATCACTTTGATTCATGGGCAGCAAACTTTGGTGAAGTGACAACAGCACTTGAGCTTACTGTAGAGGGAAGCGGATTCCGTTTTAAGAGCAGATTTAATAAGTTTACGAATCTGCCGGAGCTTATGAATATCTTCCGTGAGGTAGCAGATGTGCAGACCGCAGACATGCTTGACCTTGATGTGCCGGCACTTCGTGGTGGGAAGCCTATCATAGTGGAGTCGGAGCCTGACTGGTATGTGAAGCAGGTCATGGAAGATTTTGTTGTAAGGGCAGAGCGTATCAGAGGCGGTGGAGTTGATCCAAGCGAGGATAACTTCCTAAAGATTACCCATGAGGCAAGACTTCTTGGAACAGATGCCAGACTGATTGATAAGGATGCACCAAATAATCCGGATGGAAAGCTCAATAAGGTAGCGGAGAATGTCTGGAAGGAATATGAGAAAGGAAATGCCAACGGTCATATAGGCTGCCAGCTTATTTTTTCGGACATCGGCACACCGGGACCGGATAAGGACTTCACTATTTATGATTATCTGAAGGAAACTCTTATCCAGTATGGTATTCCGGCAGAAGAGATAGCATTTATCCATGATGCCAAGACGGATGCACAGAGGGACGCACTTTTCAAGGAGATGAGGACAGGTAAAAAGAAAGTTCTTATCGGTTCAACGGACAAGTGTGGAACAGGTGTAAATGTGCAGACACACCTTGTTGCAATCCGGTAATGGAAGGAACCACAAGTAAAGTGAAGGATATATTCAGAGGCTGCAATAAAAGTAAAAAATTATTGTACTCTTTTTCAGTCAGCCATTATGGGATGGTTAAAGTTTCATATACAAAAAAATTAGGAGCTTTCTAAGATTAGAAGGATGGAGCATCGTGCTCTTTCAAGGATAATCAAGGGAAGCTCTTTTGTTTATAAAAAGATATATTTGAATTTCAAATAAAAATTCTTGAAGAAACAGCCTTTTTTTAGTACAATAAAACTGAGTTAGTGTATAGAATGATAAATAGAAATTCATGATAGATTTTGTTCATATTATCTATCTGAATATGACTGGAAAATAAGAGAATATCTTTATGGGGACAGAATGTGTAACTGCACCATAGTTTGGACAGGAGGATTGATATTATGAAAAAATGGAAAGAAAGAGGAAAGAGAATCGCAGTATTGTTGCTTACGGCAGCCCTTGTTGGAAGCAGCGTGGACTTATCTGCTCTTACGGTAAATGCAGCAGAGGAAGAAAAAGTGCTGACCTGTGAAAAAGAGGAGCAGACTACATCGGAAGAAATAACCGAGACAGCAAAGCGTATCACCTCATGGACATGGAATGATGAAGAGGAAATGCTGGACTTGGAGGAAAACGTGCTGGCACTTCCCGGTGCATCCAAAGATTATATCGTATCCTTTGATGACATCGTATCATTCCTTCCTGCTTCCATCACAGCCACGATTACAACATCTGCGTCCGTTACCGAAACAGAGGATACAGAAGCAACAAACGAATCGGAAGAAACGGATGGAGCGGAAGAAACCGTGACTCTGGAAGGCTGGGTATGTGAAAACTACCCGGAGGAAGGTGCGTACAGCGGTAACTATACTTTTACTGCGAATCTGCCGGAGGGCTATGAACTCGCAGAGGACGCAGCAGCACTGAAAGTAAATGTAGAACTGGGTGGAGCACAGCTTTTGGAAGCAACCACCATCACACCAACAAAACCGGAAAATGGTAATGGTACAGCAGAAAACCCGTATCAGATTACCTCGGCGGCAGAACTTTACTGGTTCGCCGGACTTGTAAACGGAACTCTTACAGACGTTACTAAAAATAGTTCAGCCTGTGCGAAGCTGATGAATGATATCACGGTAAATAATAATCTGCTTGACAGGATTACATATAAAACAGATGATGACGGCAATCTGACCAATGAAGTAGCAAACGGCGGGAACTTCATTTCATGGACACCGATTGGAGCAGCTAATAACGGCTATCAGGGGACTTTTGATGGAAATGGAAAGACCATCAGCGGACTCTTTTTCAATGATAGCCAAAAAAGTCATGTTGGCTTGTTTGACAATATATATATGGCAACAATTCGGAATGTCGGTGTCGTTGATTCTTATTTTTTCGGAGAACATTATGTCGGAGGCGTGTGCGCATTTGGTGTAGATGGTACGATAACTGGCAGCTATAACACAGGAGTGGTAAGTGGAGAAGGATGTGTCGGAGGCGTGTGTGGAACTGGTAGCAGTGTTACGATAACTGACAGCTATAACACAGGTAGTGTAAGTGGAAATGATGATGTCGGAGGCGTGTTCGGATATGGTGAAAATTGTACGATAAACAATTGCTATTATCTGAAAGCGGAAGGCACGGATTTGGGTGGCATTAACGGCGCAGATGTCGAAGGGCAGGCTGAAGGAAAAACCGCTGCACAGTTTGCATCCGGCGAGGTTGCATACCTTTTGCAGGATGGACAGAAAGTGGGAGAAGATGGCACGATACCACAGGTCTGGGGACAGAACATTGATAATGATGGTGAGAAACAATCTTTTCCTGTTTTTAGTAATGCGAAAGTCTATAAACCTTCAGAAAGTTCTCCTTGTAAGGTTGGATACACAAATAATGCGGAAGGCTTAAAGGAACATGACTTTGGCGACGACAAGACTGGCGAAAGCTGTTCGTACTGTAATATAAAGAACATCAACTATTCTGGTATCAGTATTAGCGGTGTGGATACCCCTTACTACTATACAGGTAATGAGATTAAGCCGGATATTACCATAAAAAAAGGCGAGACATCATTAACTCTTGGTGAAGATTATAACATTACTTATGGAAACAATACAGATGTGGCAGGCAGCAATGCTGAAAACGCTCCTTATGTGAAGATTACCGGAAAGGGTAATTATACAGGAGAAATTACAAAGAACTTTACCATTGCTTACATTACTGCTCCGGATAATTATATAACAGGAACGAAAGGTGCGAATGACTGGTATACTTCAGATGTCACAATCGGCGTAGCAGACTGGCAGGTATCAACGGATGGAAGCAGTTGGAATGACAGCATTTCGGTTACCGAAGAGGGAACACATTCTTATACTCTTTATTTTAAAGACAGTAACGGATACATTACAGATAGCATAAACAAAGAGATTAAGATTGATAAAGCTGCTCCAACCGGAACCATTCAGGTAAAAGAAAGTACATGGGATAAATTTTTAGAGAAAATTTCCTTTGGCTTCTATACCAACACCAAAGAAAAAATTACGATTACATCAGAGGATACCGGCTCCGGTATAGCCTCTACAGAATATCTGGTATCTGACAAGGCATATACACAAATTTCAGATATGCAGAATCTGAGTGGCTGGAAAGATTATGATAATAGCAATAAGCCTAAAATCAAGACGAACAGGACCAACTATGTGTATGCGAGAATCACAGACAATGTCGGAAATGTAACCTATCTGTCCAGTGATGGCATTTTGCATGATGATGAGAAACCGTATATTTTTGATATAACCCCGGTCATGAAGGATCGCTCCGGTAGTGTGACATTTGATATTTTTGAAGATGGAAGCGGTCTTGAGAAGGTTTATTTCTTATATAGTACGGATATGGATAAGGTAACAAGTGCTACGACAGAGAATTTGAAAGCATCTGATTATCACAATGCAACCGGAACCTTTACATTATCAGACCTGAAACCAAATACCGAGTATTACTGTGCAGTTCTTGCAGTGGATAAGGCAGGAAATGAAAGTCATCTTTTAATTAGCACATTTAAGACATTAAAGGAAGCCATCACGGGAACTGTATCCATTTCCGGAGAGGCAGTATATGGAAAAACATTGACAGCATCCTATGAGGGACTTGCGACAGATGCCGGCGAAGTTACAGTTTCATGGTATCGTGGAGAAGATACTACAGCGATTGCTACCGGAGATACATATACTTTAACAGCAGATGATGTAGGAAAAGTGATTACAGTTAAGGTTACCGCTGAAAACTGTTCCGGAGAACTGACGGATTCCACCGCCGAGGTAGCAAAGGCAGAACATCCAAATCCACCGACGAATGGAAATGTGGATGATGAAAACAATACCTTTACCTTTAACGGAACAAGCGGAGTTACTTACGAATACAGTACCGATGGTGGAGCAAACTGGACGGATATTACGGTAGATTCCGGCACCGGTGTTGGTACTGTTACAGTTGGAAACGTGATAGTCAACACAGGAGATTTACAGGTACGGGCAAAGGAAACAGATGGATATAAGGCAAGTACTGTTATTTCCAATACATCTGCCTATACCGCAACCTTAGAAGGCAGCGTAAGCCTTTCCGGAACTGCAAAGTTTGGGGAAACCTTAACGGCAACTGCAACCGGAGCACAGCAGGGAGCTGTATTAACCTATACTTTCTGCGCGGACGATACAGTGCTTCAGCAGGGAAGCAGCAATACTTATAAGATTGTATCCGCCGAAGCAATTGGAAAACAGATTACAGTTAAGGTATCTGCGGAAGGATACATAGGAACAGTTAATGATACTTCGGATACTGTTGCAAAAGCAGACGGAGTGCTGACACTGAAACAGACTGAATTTACCCCGACCTTTGGGGATGAGGCATTTAAGCTTGGATGTAGCAGAACCGGAGACGGAACGATTTCCTATAAAGTTTCCGATGAAAAGGTCATTAAAGTTTCCGATACCGGAGAAGTAACGATTGTGGGAGCAGGAAGTGCCACCGTAACAGTATCTCTTTCGGAAACAGAGTGTTATACCGGTGCGGCAGAGCAGACGATTACGGTTACCGTAAATAAGGCGCAGGATGCTCCTAAAATGCCGGGATCAACCATGAATCCTGCACATAGTAAGAATAAAGTAGGCGATGTGGAACTGCCACAGGGCTGGGCATGGGCTGATTCTGATAAGGAAAAAACATTGGAAGATGGTAAGGCTGTAACAGCAACCGCTAATTATGTAGGAAGCGATGCAGGCAATTATGAGAATGAGTCGGTAGTGATTACCCTGACAAGATCAAAATGTGACCATCTCAAGACAGAACTTAAAAATGCCAAACCTGCTACCTGTAAGGAAACCGGATATACCGGAGATACCTACTGCAAGGACTGCAAGCAGAAATTGGAGGACGGTACGACCATCTCCGCCAAGGGCCACACCGAGGTCATTGACGTGGCAGTCGCAG
>OIYY01001175.1_pt1 | contig 14828 bp, 13 predicted proteins | sample 1588341 | NCBI WGS metagenome assembly OIYY01 (sample SAMN03283287) | human gut metagenome | biome: human-associated habitat; material: feces | host: Homo sapiens | place: Peru | collected 2012 | reverse complement strand
TGATCGTGGCTGAGGACATCGAGGGCGAGGCTCTGTCCACCCTGATCGTCAACCGCCTGCGCGGCACCCTGAACGTCTGCGCCGTCAAGGCACCCGGCTTCGGCGACCGCCGCAAGGAGATGCTGCAGGATATCGCGACCTTGACCGGCGGCACCGTCGTGTCCGCTGATCTGGGCTATGAGCTGAAGGACGCAACCGTCCAGATGCTGGGCCATGCCCGCCAGGTCAAGGTCACCAAGGAGAACACCACCATCGTTGGCGGTGCAGGTGATAAGGACGCCATCGCAGCCCGCATCGCACAGATCCGCAACCAGATCGAGGCTGCGACCAGCGACTTTGACCGCGAGAAGCTGCAGGAGCGTCTGGCAAAGCTGGCCGGCGGCGTGGCCGTCATCAAGGTCGGCGCTGCGACCGAGGTCGAGATGAAGGACAAGAAGCTCCGCATCGAGGATGCTCTGAACGCGACCAAGGCAGCCGTTCAGGAAGGCGTCGTTGCTGGCGGCGGCACCGCTCCCATCAACGCCATCCCCGCTGTCCGTGCGCTGTGCGAGACGCTGGAAGGCGACGAGCGCACCGGCGCAAAGATCGTCCTGAAGGCTCTGGAAGCACCTCTGCGCCAGATCGCAAAGAACGCCGGTCTGGAAGGCAGTGTCATCATCGACAAGATCGTCTCTGCCAACAAGCCCAACTACGGCTTCGATGCACAGAACGAGGTCTTCGTGGACGACATGATCGCTGCTGGCATCGTCGACCCGACCAAGGTCACCCGCTCCGCTCTGGAGAACGCAGCATCCGTCGCTGAGATGGTGCTGACCACCGAGAGCCTGGTCGCTGACCTGCCCGAACCCCCGGCTGCTCCCGCAGCTGCCGGCGGTGACATGGGCGGTATGGGCGGCATGTACTAATAACTGCCTGAAAACCGCATGAATCCTTGATTTTTGGAGTGCGCAAAAGCGGATTTACGCCAAACTTACGCCACTTACGCCAAAAATCAAAGCGCACTATAGGGTAACAAAATCGGCACTCGCTGAAAAGCGGGTGCCGATTTGTTCATAAGAAAAACCACAAGCTAGGCTTGTGGAGGAATAGAGCCGTAGCGTTGATACGGTAGAAAAAGAACCTCCTTTTGCTATAATAGAAGCGGGTAACGCCAACCGCATACTTAAAGCAAAAGGAGGTTCATCCATATGGACGAGAAAAGTTTATCACATACGAGCTGGAATTGCAAATACCATATTGTACTTGTACCGAAATATCGCAGAAAAGTGATATACGGAAAACTGAGAAAAGATATTGGCAAAATATTGAGGATGCTTTGTGATTACAAGCATGTTGAAATTATAGAAGCTCATGCGATGCCAGATCATATCCACATGCTTGTGTCGATACCGCCAAAACTTGCAGTGGCAGATTTCATGGGATATCTCAAAGGAAAGAGTACACTCATGATATTCGAACGTCACGCCAATATGAAGTACAAGTATGGGAGAAGAGTGTTCTGGACAAAAGGATATTATGTAAATACAGTAGGCGGCAACGAAGCCAAAATCCGCAAGTACATTCGAGATCAGGAAGCTGATGACCAGATGTGTGATCAGCTGAGTTTCAAGGAATATGAAGATCCGTTCAAGAATGTAGCTGACTTCGATGACGACGATTCGCCAGAGGTGCCTACAGATAGTATGAGAAAGTAAGAGCGACGTCAGTGTGCGGTTGACGTCGCTCATTGTGCGCCTTTAGGCGCGGCTGGTATTGTGGCCCCTATGGGGCTGTTTTGCAAACCCCGCGTTTTCACGCGGGGTTATGATTGTCTAGGGGATTTGAAGACTCGTGAAACCCACTGATGGATTCTGCGAGCGGCAGACTGTCAGCGGCTTTATTGTTGACGAAAAATAAAGGTAGGGATACAATAAAATAAAAAAGAACGTAAAACCGGAAGGGAGCGTGCCGCCATGAAAAACCAGAGGGACTTCAGCACAGAGTGCCGCAGAGAAACGAGCTACACCTTGAAGAAAATCAAAATCAACCAGACTATTCGGGGTAAAGAGTACACTTTTGAGATCGCGGCTGCTTTCTGCAACGAATGCGGCGGCGAAATGGGAATCCCCGGCCGGATGGACTACAACATGAAGGAGATTGACGAGCAGTACCATGCTATGCAAGCATAAGAGGGGGCTTGCATAAATGCTCTTGAAATATTTTTATATAGGAAAGGACAAGATGGTGAAGAGACTTAAACAAAATAGCTTTGGGTTGTGGATGGTAATAAGTGTTATATTTGCAGTACTTATTCATATCCTTTTTTCAATAAAAGCACCAGTTTGCTGGCTAGAAGCAAACTGGTCGGCAGGCGACATCCTTACATATGCGTCAGGTGTATCACTTGGACTATTAGCTATGTGGCAAAACCAGAGGTTCAAAGAGGAAAATGATAAATCGCAGGAGAGGTTGGAAAAACTAACAATTCAGGCAAATGAACTAAACATAATAGATAAAATAATAGAAAATGAGACTCGGAAATTGCAGGAAGCGCAAAAAAGCCTAGACGATTTTTGCGATGCGTGCGAATTTTCAACGATTAGCGGATTATTCATGCAATCGAATGGCAATGATGTAATGATTGTCGAAAAAATGAGAAGCCATATTACGACGATTAACAGACTATATGCCCAATTGGAACGTATTATTCATGGGAATCATAGCGAAGATGCGCAGAAATGCTTTAGAGAAGTAACAAAAGCCGTAGATTGTGCGATAAATTTGTGCTATTTCTTTGAAAACTGGAAAGAAAAAGATATCACAGACGATAAGTATGTTACTGACTACTATAAGAAATATAAGTCTGCGCTTTGGGCAAGAGCAATGTTTTTAAACATTCAAGAAAGTAAATTAAACATGATTCTATATAAGAATATGAGTTTAGATGAAATTCGCAAAGAGTTGAATCCGGAGAAAAAAGATAACGTGAACTAACGGATAATAGACGGCAAACAGCCGCCCAGCATGACCATGATGGTCAACTGCTGGGCGGCTGTTGTTGTACTTATAGCTACACTTACGCCAGATGGAGTTTTTCCTTCAGCGCATCCTGAAGGACGCCGGAAAAGTTGATGTGTGCCGATTCGGCGGCATCGTTGAGCCAGCCGGGAATGGAAAGGGTTTTCTTTACGGGTCTGTATCGCTTTTCGTACTCTTCCATATCGAAAGGCACCATCACCACAAAATCTTCCGGGTCAACATGGAGTGCAGAAGGGACAGAAGGCTCCGGGCAGACTTTGCAATCTTCCAGCATAAGGCCGATGGCATCCTGTGCCATGCGGACGGCTTCGTCCATGGTATCACCTTGGGTGAAGCAGCCCTCAATATCGGGAATCTCAACAGAGTACCCGGTTTCTTCCGGGTGAAAAATTGCGGGATAGAAAATAGCGTTCATAATGTGACCTCGCTCATTTTGTTATATTAACACTCAAACAATGTACCTTTATTCAACTCAATAGGCCTACATTATTGGTTTGTGATTTGTAAAACAATTCTATGCAGTGCTTTGCGGTTTCAGAATGCGAATCTACAATAATCTCATTCTTACTTTTTAATTCCGGCTTGTCTAAGTATCGCTTTTTCTGTACGGGTTTTAGATCTTTGGCGTGATATGGAACAGTAGTGCTTCTGTTTGTAGTTGGATTATAGAATTTGTGATGTGATCCATTGGAATTTACTAAAACAAAGCCGTGCTGTTTCAATAAACAAATCATTTGTTTGGGTGTCATCGGCATGGCGAATGCCCCTCCTTTCTTTCAGGATTACGTCTTTATTGTATACGTATTTTACGTATTTGTCAAGAGGCAAAAACAGCCGCCCAGCGACCTTTACGGTCTCGCTGGGCGGCTTATTTTTTGCGTTTCCACAACAGATATTCTTCGTAGCGGTGCATCTCGTTCTGTTCTTCTTCGGTCAGGCGCTGGCGCTGTTTGCGGGCCTCGTCCGAGGGGTCGATGTCGGTCAGGCCCAGCAGGTAGTCGGCGGAGGTGCCGTAGAGCTTGCAGATGGCAAGCAATGTGTCTGTCTATACAAACACCATTTGCGTTGCAAAATGCTTGTTGGGAAATCCCAAACCCTTGAACTGCATTCGATGGATGCAGACTTAGAGTCTCCAAATGAGAAAGTATATGGCTCTAACACATTGTCAGCCATTGGTAAACAACTTTTTCCAGCCAAAAAAGAAAATAGCGATGATTAAAGATGAACATTGCAGAAAAATGTGATACAATAGAAAATGAAAATCCAAACAACAGGAGGAACCCCCTCGTGGCAAATAATGTGAACGTCAAAAAACTGGAAGCTGACCTGTGGGAGTCGGCAGATCTGCTGCGTGCAGGCTCTAAACTCACCTCGAACCAATACTGTATGCCGGTACTGGGACTGATTTTTCTGCGGTATGCGTACAACCGCTTCAAACTGGTAGAGCAGGAGATCCTGAAAGACCGTCCCATGCGCGGTGGCCGGGTGCTGCCGGTGGAACAGAGCGACTTTGCCGAGAAGAGTGCACTGTTTCTGCCCAAGGAGGCGCAGTACAGTTACTTAGTCAATTTGCCCGCCAACATCCCGGAACAGGGGCTGACCGGCATCGAGGGCAATCCTCTGAACAGTCTGGGCGAAGTGGTGAACAACGCCATGGAACTGGTGGAGCAGCAGAGCGAGCAGCTGCAGGGCGTTCTGCCGAAGGACTACACCATCTTCTCGGATGAACTGCTGGGGGAACTGTTGCGCATCTTCAACAATGATGCGTTGGACGATGTGGGCGGCGATGTGATCGGCCGTATCTACGAATACTTTTTGAATAAGTTTGCCAAGAATGTGGCACAGGATGACGGCGTGTTCTTTACGCCGAAATCGCTGGTGAAGATGATCGTCAATGTGCTGGAGCCTGCCCACGGCGTTCTGTTGGACCCGGCTTGTGGCAGCGGCGGTATGTTTGTGCAGACCGGCGACTTTGTAAACCATGCGGGCATGATCGCCAACAACACCATGACGTTCTACGGACAGGAAAAGGTGGAGTACAATGCCAAGCTCTGCCTGATGAATATGGCCGTGCATGGTCTGACCGGCGTGATCAAGTCCGGCGATGAAGCCAATACCTTCTATCACGATGCCCACAACCTGAACGGCTGCTGCGACTATGTGATGGCAAATCCGCCGTTTAACGTGGACAAGGTCAAGTCGGAGTCGGCGCAGAGTGCCGGACGGCTGCCGTTTGGCCTGCCCGGCGTGAACAAGGCCAAGGAGATCGGCAACGCAAATTATCTGTGGGTGTCCTATTTCTACTCCTACCTGAACGAGCATGGCCGTGCGGGTTTTGTGATGGCGTCTTCGGCTACCGACAGTCAGGGCAAAGACAAGGACATCCGTGAAAAACTGATCCAGACCGGCCATGTGGACGTGATGATGAGCGTGGGCAACAACTTCTTCTACACCAAGAGCCTGCCCTGTTCGCTGTGGTTTCTGGATAAGGGCAAACCGGAACATCTGCTGGACACCGTACTGTTCATCGATGCACGCAATTATTATACCGTGGTGGACCGCACCCAGAACGAGTGGAGCGACTGGCAACTGAAGAACCTCGACGCCATTGTCTGGCTCTATCGCGGTGAAGAGGACAAGTACAAGGTGCTTCTGTCGGAGTATCACGCAGAGCTGGCAGACGACCGCCCCTTTGCAGAGATTCAGGCCGCACTGGAACAAAACGTGCAGGCCAAGCGGGAAGAAGCCAAAGCCGCTGTGGATGCAGCACCCCGCAAAGAGCGCAAAGCTACGCAGGAAAAGTTCGACAAGGAACTGGAAGCCCTCAACGAGAAGCTGACCGTTGCCAAGGAGGCCGTCTGGCTCATCGAAAAGTTTGGCGAGGGCGTTTATCAGGATATCCCCGGTCTGTGCAAGGTGGCCAGCCGCGACACCATCCTCAACGAGAAAGGCGCATCCCTGACGCCCGGCGCCTATGTGGGCGTTGCACCTGTGGAGGACGACGGCGTGGATTTTGCCCAGCGGATGAAGGAGATCCACAAGGAGCTGCTGGAATTGCAGGCAGAGTCCAATCGCCTGATGGAAACCATCTCGAAGAATCTGGAGGAGATGGGGGTATGAAGTGGGAAAAAGTCGCAATTAAAGATATTTGTACAGGTATTTATGACGGCCCTCATGCAACACCACCATTAAGCGATATAGGTGCAATCTTTCTAGGAATATCAAACTTTAATAATGGCCGACTGGATTTCTCTGATATACGATATATTTCAGAGGATGATTTACCAAAGTGGACAAAAAGAGTTATACCTCAGAAAAATGATATTGTTTTCTCGTATGAAGCGACACTGAATCTTTATGCAATTATTCCAGAAGGATTTCGTGGATGTCTTGGGCGCAGAATGGCACTTTTACGTGTGGACGAAACAAAAGCGGATTACAAATTTTTATACTACTATTTTTACTCGGATGCTTGGAGAGCAACGGTTAATGAAAACATTGTTCTAGGGGCAACAGTTGATAGAATTCCGCTGATTAAATTCCCGGATTTCCCGGTTGAATTGCCTCGGTTGGAAACTCAACATCGCATCGCAGATATTCTCTTTGCTTACGATGACTTGATTGAAAACAACCAGAAACAAATCAAATTGCTGGAAGAAGCAGCCCAGCGGCTTTATAAAGAGTGGTTTGTGGATCTGCGCTTTCCGGGGTATGAAAACACGAAAATTGTGGATGGCGTGCCGGAGGGGTGGAGCAAAAATCCAATACAAGATTTTATAAGCTATGAAATTGGTGGAGGATGGGGAGAAGAATTACAAAATGAAAAAAGTATGATCCCGGCATACGTAATACGTGGAACGGATATTAAAGGATTGGTAAATGGACAACTGCAAAGTGTTCCATATAGATATCATACAGCTGGTAGTCTAGAAACACGAAAACTGCTTGATGGAGATATTGTGTTTGAAGTGTCTGGAGGAAGCAAAACAGAGGGTGTGGCTAGAACGGTGCGAATTATCGACTTAATGCTGAAAACGTGGGATAACTCGGTTATATGTGCAAGCTTTTGTAAAAGGATAAAACCAATTCCGAGCTTCTCACAATATTTGTATGATAGTTTTCGATGGATGCGCTTGAATGGGAAAACACAGGAATATGATAAGAAGAGTGCAAGTAGTATCGTAAATTATCGTTGGAAGGACTTTCTTGCACAAGAAAAAATTCTAAAACCAGACGAAGAAACTATAAGTCAATATAATAGTATTGCGGGCGCAATTTATACTAAAATTATTGTATGCTCTTGTCAAATTGAACAAGCGAAGATGAAGCGAGATTTACTATTGCCTAAGTTGATGAGCGGGGAATTGGAGGTGTGAATATGAAACGGAAAAACCTTGAGCAGATTTTAAAAGAGGAAAAGGTTGATTTAAAAAGAGAGTATGAGAGATTATATCATTTATTTTATGTTGAGAAATATCCAGATGCTCAAGCAAGATATTACTTTACACTCAGAGAATTTTGCGCTGGAAATTTTATGCAGATCCCGTTCCGGGGAACATGCTTGTCCTTGGATGATTTTGAGGAATCTAAAAAACTCTATTTTGAACGTCATCCAAGAAAATTTAATTTGAATTATTTGCTTTTGTTCTGTGAATACTCTTATAATTTGGCATGGTGGCTATACCCTAAAAATCCAAGTTTAGATCATATTGGAACGCCGAGTCAAGAATATGTGAAACAGGTTCTTCAAGTTGTTGAAAAAATAGGCTATACGAAAGTAAATCAGGGGAATATAGAAATACTTGTTCCTAAAGACCCGGCGGCGATGGCGGTTTCTGAAATTGTAGAAGATGACGTATCATATAGAGCTTTGGAATATAATCATTATAGCTTGAAAGGAGATATTGCACGAAAAAGAGAGATTCTTCGGATTTTAGCAGATAAATTAGAGCCACAGAGAAAGCAACTTAAAGGTATAAACAGTAAATTAGAAGATGATGTTTTTACTTTGTTGAATAATTTGAATATTCGTCATAATAATTGTACGGAGGACGATAAAAACTATAAAGAAGTTGTTGCAAAAATGACACAGGACGAATTGGAAGGTTGGTATGATGAAACATACCAGTTGTGTTTGTTAGCATTTTTGGAGTTGGACAATGTGGAAAGAACAAAGAAAGTGTCCGAACTAAAGGCGAGCTTTGGAAAATAAAAGCATAGAAGAAAAGAAGGTGTTTCTTTGGTGTATGAAAGTGGTCCTTGGAAAGAGGACTTAAAGAGAAGAAGACAATTATTGCTTCAGTATAATACAAAAGAACACTTTGAAAAAGACGAAGATAAAGCGTATACTGTTATCGAAAAAGCGATTTTCTATTCGGCATTCATCATTCGGAAACTATTGGATTGTAACGGAAAAATGAGTGATGAAACAGACCAATACACAATTAAGGTAACCGAGTGGAAACCTACAAGGAAAATTACAGTGATGCACCGTGAGCCCAGAGAAGGAGAATTCGACTGGGAGGAAGGAAGAGCAAAAAATGTCTTGGGAAACAAAGTGTGTAATTGGTTAATACATTCGTTTGTATTCCTTACAGAAGTAAACGAAGATGGAACGATAGAGTCTTTTTTTGTTTCGTCGGATTATGATAAAAATAAAGTGGCCTATCAAGTAGAGATTTCCGAGTGGGAAAAATATATGAAATTCATAGAAACCGATTGGGTTGTATCTTTGCATTCGCATTATGACGAAAAGAAACAAGACTACGTTTTTACCAAGAAAGAGCGTGGGTAATAGGAGGAATAGAAAATGAGCCGCGAATACTCCGAAAATGTCCTTGTTCAGAACAGTGCGGGCAACTTGCTGCAAAATGTTCTGGGCTGGGAGGTCGTGCTGGCTTACAACTCCGAAAAGCTGGGGCCGGACGGGACGTTAGGCCGCACCAGCTATGGGGAAGTGCTGCTGACCCGGTATTTTCGGCAGGCGCTTTTGCGGCTGAACCCGTGGCTCACCCCGAACCAGCTGGACGAGGTGCAGAAGAAATTCACGGCGCACGTTTCCACCGCATCCCTGATGCAGATCAATGAGGAAAAGTATTTTCTGCTGCGGGATGGCATCCCGGTGACGGTCAAGCGGCCGGATGGCCGCACCGAAATCCGAAGCGCGGCGGTGATCGACTTCAAAAACCCGGAAAACAACCACTTCCTCGCCGTAAAAGAGATGAAGATCCACTCGCAGCTGTACCGCCGCCGGACAGACATTGTGGGCTTTGTCAATGGCATTCCGCTGCTGTTTATCGAGCTGAAAAAGCCCACCGTGGATGTGCAAAACGCCTACATAGACAACTATCGGGATTACCTCGATACCATTCCGCAATTGTTCTATTACAATGCCTTTCTCATGCTGTCCAATGGATTGGAAGCCAAGGTGGGCACGCTTGGCAGCAAGTACGAGTTTTTCCACGAATGGAAGCGTCTGAAGGAAAGCGATGCAGGCAGCGTGGAGCTGGAAACCATGCTGCGGGGCATCTGCGAGAAAAAGACCTTCCTCGATCTGCTGGAAAACTTCATCCTTTACGACCATTCCGGTGGGCGCACCACCAAGATTCTGGCTCGCAACCACCAGTATCTCGGCGTCAACGAGGCCGTCAGTGCTTACGAGAACCGCAAGCTGAAAGACGGCAGGCTGGGTGTGTTCTGGCACACGCAGGGGTCTGGCAAGAGTTATTCGATGGTCTTTCTGGCGCAGAAGATCCGGCGCAAGTTTGCAGGCTCGCCCACTATTGTGGTGCTGACCGACCGTGACGAGCTGAACCGGCAGATCAGCGATACCTTTGAAAACTGCGGTCTGCTGGGCAAGACAAAGGCTTCACAGTTCATTGCATCCAGCGGTACAGACCTTGTAAAAAAGCTGCAGGGCAACCCCAGCTTTGTGTTTACCCTGATCCAGAAGTTCAACCTGCCCAAGGAGCCGCCCATCTACCCGGATCACGACATTCTGATTTTGTCGGACGAAGCCCACCGCAGCCAGTACGGCATTTTTGCAGACAACATGATGCACCTGCTGCCCACGGCGTCCCGCATCGGCTTTACCGGTACACCGCTGCTGGCGGATGACCATATCACGGAACGCACCTTTGGCGGGTATCTGTCGGTGTATGATTTCAAGCGGGCGGTGGAGGATGGCGCAACGGTGCCGCTGTACTATGAGAACCGTGCGGATAAGATCGCCCAGTTGGACAAGCCGGAGATCACCGGGCGGATCCTGGATGCCATTGAAGCAGCCGACCTTGATCCTTCGCAGGAGGAAAAGCTGGAACGAGAATTTGCCAAGGAGATCCATATTCTCACCGCAGATGAACGGCTGCGTTCCATTGCAAAGGACTTTGTGGAGCATTACTCTGACCTTTGGACCAGCGGCAAGGCGATGTTCGTCTGCCTGAATAAGGTCACCTGTGTGCGGATGTACAACTATGTGCAGGAATACTGGCGGGCAAAGATCAGGGAACTGGAAGCCCGGCAGGGCACAGTGACCCAGCAGGAAGCACAGGAGCTTGCCCGTAAACTGGCATGGATGAAAGAAACCGAAATGGCAGTGGTGATCAGTCAGGAGCAGAACGAGGTGCAGACCTTCAAAAAGTGGGGGCTGGATATTCTGCCGCACCGTGCCAAAATGGAAAAGCGGGAGCTGGATAAAGAATTCAAGGACAGCAAGAATCCGTTCCGGGTGGTGTTCGTCTGTGCCATGTGGCTGACGGGCTTTGATGTAAAGTGTCTGTCTTGTCTGTATCTGGACAAGCCGTTGAAAGCCCATACCCTGATGCAGACGATTGCTCGTGCAAACCGTGTTTCGGAGGGCAAGAGCAACGGCCTGATCGTGGACTATATTGGTATCGTAAAGGCGCTGCGCAAGGCTCTGGCAGATTATACGGTCAGCAAGAACAGCCCGGCGGGCATTGACCCAACGGTGGACAAAACGGAGCTGATTCAGCGTATTTGCACGGCCATTGGAAAAACGGACGGCTTTCTGGCAGAACACGGGTTCCGGCTGCAGGAACTGGTGGATGCACAGGACTTTGAGAAGATGAACCTTGTACAGGATGCAGTCAACGCGATGTGCGAGACGTTGGAAACCAAGAAAACCTTCCAGACCTATGCGTCTGAACTGGCGCGGCTGTTCCGCTACGCAGACCGTGACGATGTGGACGATGCCGTGCGCGCCCGGAAAAACGCAATTCTCGCCATCTACGAGGGCTTGCAGCAGAAGCGGAAACACGCAGATAACACGGACCTGATGGTGCAGATCAACGGCATCGTCAACGAGTACATCCATGTGGAAAAGCCGGATCAGGAGGCTGTACCATCCCGGCAGTTTGACATCAGCAAAATTGACTTTGACCTGCTGAGCCGGGAGTTTGCCCACACCCGGCGGAAGAATCTCTTGCTGCGCGATTTGGATGAACTGGTGAATCAGCAATTGGCGAAAATGCTGTTTGCAAACCCGCAGCGCATTGATTATTATGACCGCTATCAGGAGATCATAGATGCCTATAATGCAGAGCAGAACCGGGCAACCATTGAGAAAACCTTCATGGATCTGATGGAGCTTGCAAGTTCACTGGACACGGAGCAGCAGCGCTATGTGCGTGAGGGCTTTTCCAGCGATGAGGAACTTTCAGTGTACGATTTGCTGTTTTCGGAGAACCTCACGAAGCAGGAAATTGAAACGATCAAGAAGGTGTCTGTGGACTTGTTGACAAAAATCAAACAGCAGATTGCCAAACTCGACCATTGGACGGACAAGCAGGAAACTAAGGCGATTGTGGATAACCTGATTCGCAATACCCTTTGGCAAGAACTTCCCAATAGCTATGATGTAAGCGATATCCAGACCTACCAGAAGAAAATCTACGAGTATGTATATATGCGCTACCCGGAAGTAGCATAACGCAAAAATCACCCCAGAGAGAACGCACAAGAGGCTATTCTCTCTGGGGTGATTGCGTATCAAATCATCTGAAAATGCTTCAATGCTTCCACAATTGCATCTTCTTTCTCCTTCGGACACTGAGGTTGCTTCGCATTCTCGTTTTTTGCTTTATAGTAATTCTCTCGCTCGATGATGCCATACTTCTGCTTTACCTGTGCGATATAGAGATTGGATACCTTCAACTGATGGTGTTCCCACACATAATCCCGAATCTCGTTGTAAGTCGCCTTGCTTTCCGCAGCAGTCACGTCCAGTTCATCCATGCTGACGTCCACTTCGATGTGGCGGTCGACGTTGAGTTTGGACAAAAGGAGAACGGCCTCAACTTGCTGTTCATTAGTTCTGACAAATAATGCTCCGCTTTCACCATCGTAGGTAACAGGGAAGGTGAAATGGATCGTCTTTATCAGATGCTTGTCATCCCGCTTTTCCGGATACAGCTCTATAAACGAAACCATAGCCTGCAACAATGCCTTTTTATCCTCCGGCGACATGACATCGTAGTACTTGCTGAAGCCTTCCAGCATTTCAAAGATGGATTTCTTCGTCATGGCAGATTTTTCAACCATAGCGATTTCCTGATCTACTTCATCAAGTCTTGTCTGTGCATCCTCGATCTTTTCATACAGGTCATCCAGGATACGGTTCAGACTGTCTAACTTATTTTGATAGTGCCTATCCGCAATGTCAAGCTCCGTCAGTCTCTTTTCGGTCTGGAGCAGATTGCCGTTATATTTGGTGATCTCATTTCGGATTGCTGTCTGCTTCTTCCGCAGAGAATTTATATCTGTCTGGATATCAATCTTTTGAGAAATAAGCTCTACAAACTCCGGGATTGTCACCATGGAGGATATGACCTCTTTCACCTCGGTTTCCAGTTTGGTGCCGCTGTAATACTTGTTGGCAAGAGAACAGCTGATCCCGTTTCTATCTCTTCCAGATATGCACCGATAGGAAATATATCTCGGATAATAACCTTCTTTTCCGTTTTTCTTTTTTCTTGGCGGCGCAGTATAACCAAAGATGTTTTTTCCGCAGTCCGGACATCTGATCAGGCCGGTCAGTGGATAAATGGTCGTACTGTCACTTCTGGTCTTTCGATGGACAACGTTCTTTTTCAGCCGCTCTTCCGCTTTTGCAAAGGTCTCCTTGCTGACAATCGGTTCATGCACACCATCCACAAGGATAATTTTGCTTTTATCGTCTTGCTTCACGACCTTCGTTTCGTTGTTCTTTCCCTCAACCTTTACCGTATGGCGGCGACCGTAGGAGATCATGCCTGCATAAACCGGATTACTAAGAATGATACGGACGGTTCTGTCTGTAAAGCCTGAGATTTTTACATTTCCGCGCTGCTCACGCTGAATGTTTTCATCATTAAGTTTCTTTGCAATGTAGCTAATGCTCTGTCCTTCCTCTGTGTAGAGCCGAAAAATTTCCTTGACCGTTTCCGCTTCTTTCAGATATATCATTAGTTTTTTATCCTTCAAAGAATATCCGAACGGGGCCTGCGCGCCATTCCAGAGACCGTTTCTGGCTTTTTGCTGTCTTCCGGCAAGCGTCTGTTCATGAATGTTCTCAAGCTCGACTTCCGCAACAGCTCCCATAATATTTGCAATCATCTTGCCGGTAACAGTTGAAGTGTCGATCCCATCCTTGATCCCCAAAAGACCGATTCCATAGCTTGAAAGCTCCTGAAGGTACTTTGCGGTGTCACTGGTGTTTCTGGCAAAACGGGAAAGCTTAAAAACAAGAACATAACGAATGTTGTCCTTCTTGCTCCGAATATCCCCCATCATCTGCGTAAAGGCAGGACGATGCTCGGCATTTTTGCCAGATTTACCTTCATCCGTGTATTTCCCGACGATATTGATCTTTCGTGCTTCTGCAAAGGCTCTAATTTCCGCTTCCTGTGCCTCAAGAGAAAAACCGTCCACCTGTATCAAAGTTGAAACACGTGTATATATGTATGCGTTTTCCATGGACGGTACCTCCTTCATTCTATTTTGTCAGCAATAAACATCTACTTCAAACAGTATAAACGATGACAGAAATCTTTTCAATAGCCGCAGCAAAAAAAGAAGAGGGATGGATGCCTCTTCTTGCATCCATCCCTCTTGGTCTTCTTCTGTTTCCATAGATTTATACTTCATCAGCAGTTCAGCGATCATCGTAGAACAACGAATGAAGTTTTCATCCCTCATCAATTCATTGTTCATAAGCTCTCCTCAACGTTCGTTCTGCAATCCTGTCGTTTTTCTCCTATAGGCAGCTACAATTTCCGGTGGCATGTTGTCTATCAGAGCATGAAGCTCACAAAGCTCCTGCTCCGTTTTTCCGTATTTCAGTCTGTCCGCAATTCTTTCCTTGTTGGCATCTTTTGCTGCTTGTAATTCCGCGTCCAGTGCGCTGTTCTCATCAGAAAGCGCTTTGTACGCCTTATCATACTTTCTGAGCTTCGTCCGCAGAGCCTCCGCGCCAGGAACGTATTTGCCCAGCAGCGCTTCCAGCTCTTCTGCCTTGGCCTTTTTGTTGAACGGATTGGTGTCGTTCAGAATGTCCATGATCTGCTCCTTCATCCGGTTCAGATGGACAGCCTCTTTGAACAGCCGCGGCGGGATGTGGTCTCGCCCGGTTTCGCTGGCGCTTTCGCCGCGCTCCAGATCGGGATGTTTTTTGACCATATGCTCCCAAAACCTGTCCTGCCACTGCGTCAATTTTTTCTTGTTGCCGACAATCTCTTTGGCGCTGAGCCGCCCGTCCTCTGTCAGCGGGACAAAGCAAAGGTGCATATGGGGCGTTTTCTCGTCCATATGCACCA
>OIYY01001174.1_pt1 | contig 14831 bp, 15 predicted proteins | sample 1588341 | NCBI WGS metagenome assembly OIYY01 (sample SAMN03283287) | human gut metagenome | biome: human-associated habitat; material: feces | host: Homo sapiens | place: Peru | collected 2012 | reverse complement strand
ATTTTTTTCTAATAAATCTAATCTTTTTCCTAATTCAATTCTTACTCCACCAGCTATTTTTTGTGCTGTTTTAAATTCATCTGCAATAAAGAATATTGAATCATTTGGTTTAACACCTAATTTACTTTCTAGCTCTTCTTTTACATTGTCAGTAATAAATTTAGCAATTCCTCCTGCAGCATTATTTTCTTTATCGAATTTAGTCCAGGCTAATCCTTTTGCTCCTAATTCTTCTACTGCAAATTCAGTCATATTGTCAAAGAATTTTCTTCCTTGTTCTGCTCCATTTGGTACTATTATTGCTTTTATTGTTTTTCCTTCAAATGCTTTAAAGTCTGAGTTTGCAAAGCATTTTGTTACATCTTGAATTATTAATGGGTTTCTTAAGTCTGGTTTATCAATTCCGTATTTTTCCATTGCTTCTCTATATGGAATTTTTATAAATGGTCCCTCGTCTACTTTCCATGTTGTAAATTTTTTGAAAGTATATGGTACAACTTCTTCTATTACTTTGAATACATCTTCTTGTGTCGCAAAGCTCATTTCAAAGTCTAATTGATAGAATTCTCCTGGTGCTCTATCTGCTCTTGGGTCTTCGTCTCTAAAACATGGAGCGATTTGGAAGTATTTATCAAATCCTGATACCATCAATAATTGTTTAAATTGTTGTGGTGCTTGTGGTAATGCATAAAATTCTCCTGGATTTAATCTACTTGGTACTAAGTAGTCTCTTGCTCCTTCTGGTGAAGAGTTTGCAAGTATTGGTGTTTGAATTTCTGCAAATCCTAATTCATCCATTTTATCTCTTAATGTTTTTAAGATTTTTGAACGTAATAAAATGTTGTTGTGTAGTTTTTCATTTCTTAAATCTAAAAATCTATATTCAAGTCTTAAATCTTCTCTAACTTCTTGGTCTGTATTTATTTCAAATGGAAGTACATTTTTGCATTTTCCTAATACTTCTATTTTATTTGCAATTACTTCTATCTCACCTGTTGGAATTTTTGTATTTTTATTGCTTCTTTCCACAACTTTTCCTGATATGTGGATACAGCTTTCTGTTGTTAGCTCTTTTGCTTGTTTTTGTAATTCCTCGTCATTTATTACTATTTGTGTTATTCCGAATTGGTCTCTCAAGTCAATGAATATCATTGCTCCTAAATTTCTTATTTTTTGAATCCATCCAGCTAGTTCTATTGTTTCGTTTACATTTGTAATATTCAATTCTCCACATGTTTTTGTTCTATACATTTTTACATCTCCTTTGAATTTTGCTCTTTAAATTATGTTTTTTACAAAAAATATTAATATATCAACATTTATAATAATTAATACCTATATTTACTGAACTGCAACATATTGTATCACATTTTTGCAAATTTTACAATTATTCAATTGAACTTATTTATTTTTTATGCTAAAATTTAAATATATTATATTTTTTTATAAAAGGAGATTTAAAAATGCCAAAAGAAGTTTTTGATTTTTATGATAGAACAAGTTTAAAATCATATAATTTGGATAAAAGTATGCAATATCAATTAAATATTTTAGGAAGTCTTGATGTTTTTACTAGAAAGCATTCCGAAAATGTTGCAAGTGTTGTTTGTAGAATTTGTCAATATCTACATTGTACTAAAAGTTTTACTGAATATTGTACAATTTGTGCTTATTTGCATGATATTGGAAAGCAATTTATTCCACCTAGTATTTTGCAAAAACATTCTCAACTTACTGACGAAGAGTATGAAATTATGAAAAAGCACACTACTATTGGATACAAAATTTGTATGGATGATTTAAAATTAAGGCCTTATGCTGCTGGTACTCTTTATCACCATGAAGCTTTAAATGGAACTGGTTATCCTAATGCTTTAGTAAAAAAAGATATTCCATATGAAGGTCAAATAATTCGTGTTGCTGATGTATATGATGCCATTGTTAGTAAAAGACAATATAAATCACACGTTGGAATTATTGATACTCTTAAAATTATAATTGATGACTGTAAACCTATTGAGCATCCCGAGTCATACAAAGTACCTGTCAAAGATGTTAAAATTGGTAAAAATAATCCTGTTATTGTTAGAGCATTAATCAAAGTTGTTTTGGATGATACTGAATATGAAATTTCTTGTGTTATGGATTATTTAAAAGATTTAAAAAAGGAAATTAAAAGACTTTCTGAAGTTGAAAAATATGATAAAAAGAGGCTTTCTTCTAAAAGTGAGCATAAACAAAATTATTATTTAGAGGGTATGAAGTGTTTATTAATTGGTCAAGAGACTGTTGATAATTATTCGGAGGTTTTAAGTTCTTATAGAAACATTTATAAAACTAAAACAGAGCATATCGCTCAATTATCTAAAGAAATTAAAATAATTAAAAAATTAAAAGTTTAAATATGTAATACATGAATAACAAATTTATGAATAAATTTTCTGTTCAACTTAATTTTGTATATTTGGAAAGTTGCATAATTTTACTAATATAAGATAAAAGCAAGCATTAAAATTTTTAAAATATTTAATGTTTGCTTTTTTATTTGTTAAAATGTCTGCTAATTTTTTAGCATGATATTTATTCTTCTAGTCCAAAACTCACCCAAAGGGCATTATTTATTTTATTTATAATCTTTTCATCTTCAATATGACCTATCTTTTCTTTTAATCTACTTTTGTCTATTGTTCTTATTTGTTCTGCTAATACAACCGAATTGTTTTTTAATCCACATTGTTCTGAATCAATTTCTATATGTGTTGGTAGTTTTGTTTTATTCATTTGTGATGTTATTGCTGCTGCAATTACTGTTGGACTATATTTGTTGCCCATATCATTTTGTATTATTAAAACAGGTCTTATACCCCCTTGCTCTGAGCCAACAACTGGACTTAAATCTGCATAAAACATATCTCCTCTTTTTATTACCATAACATTCACTCCTAATATTGGTATATGTCAAGAATGTCTTTTTTTACATTATTTTGTTAAGATAAATAATTTTACTTTTTATATTTCTGTTGATGCGTTTATCATTCTAAATGCATATATTTTTTCGTTTGCTACTTTATTTATATTTATCTCATTATATATTATGTAAATTATTGTGTTTTGGTTAGTATCTTTTATCTCTATTTTTATTGGCTTTCCGTTTTCTTTTGATACATATAATTTTTCATATTTTTGGTAATTGTTTTCTGTTTTTGCTGTTGTTTCCATTATTATTTGATTATTTTCTTCTTTGAATTTTGAGTTTGCATTATTTTTATAGTTTTCTATAAAATTTGCCAAATCCATATTGTTTTGGGTTATTTCTTGGTAGTTTTCTATGATTTTTGTTAGACTTAATTGTGTATTTTCAATTTTTAAAGTATTGTTTTCTTTTATTATTTTTACTCCTTGTATATTACTTGGTTCTAGTACTTCCTGTGTATTGTTTTGGTTGTCTATGTATGTTTGTTTCATTTTGTATTTGTTACTGTTTTTGTTGCTTTTGACTTCTACTTCAATTTGCGTTTCGTATGAACTTATATTTAAAATGTAATTTACTATTTCTTGACTACTACTATTGTTTCCAATTTTTAAGTTTTTAGCCGTTTTATTGTTATTTTTTATTAATATTGTTGTAATTATTGCTATTGCTATTATTATTGCCGTTATTATTAGTATTATTTTTGTTTTGCTTTTTTCTTTTGTTTTGTTATGTTTGTGATGATATATTTGTTTTTTTTGCATAATTAAAAGCCTCCTAAAAATTTTTCTTATTAATTTTTATTAGGCTTTTTTGTTTTTAATGTTTAGTTTTTACTTGTTTTCGTCGCAAATTTTGACCTTATTTTTGTTTTTAATATTATATATTATCAACATTTCTTTTTGTGTTATATCACCAAATTCTATTTATAGTAAAAAGTAATCCTCAACTGTTTTCATTAATAAATCTTTATCTTCAATTTTATTAATTTCACATCTAAATTCACTAGAATTTGGCATATTTTTAGTATACCAAGCAATATGTTTTCTCATTTCTCTAATAGCTGTAACTTCTGGTTTATTTTCCAACTCCAATTTTATTTGTTCTTTTATAACTCTAAGTTTTTCCTCATTTGATACTTCAGGCAACTTTTCTCCTGTTTCTAGGAAGTGTTTTATTTTTGCAAATATCCAAGGATTTCCAAATGTTCCACGGCCTATCATAATTCCATCTACACCTGTGTATTCAAACATTCTTATTGCTGATTCTTCATCAACTACATCCCCATTTCCTATTACTGGAATGCTAACAGCTTCTTTTACTTTTTTAATAATGTCTAAATCTGCTTTGCCTGAATACATTTCTGTTCTGGTTCTTCCATGAATTGTTATTGCTGATACTCCAGCTTGTTCTGCCATTTTTGCAAAATCAACTGCGACAATATGTTCACAGTCCCATCCTTTTCTTATCTTCAAAGTTACAGGTTTAGTAGAATTTTTAACTACTGATTTTATTACTTTTTCAGCTTGTTCTATGTCTAACAAAAGTTTACTACCATCACCATTTTTTACTACTTTTGGTGCTGGACATCCCATATTTATATCTACTATATCAGCTAATTCTGATACATATTTTGCTGCATATCCCATTGTTTCTTCATCACTACCAAATATTTGCATACTTATTGGTCTTTTTTCTCCTTCTGTATTCATTAGTAATTTTGTTTTTGAATCGTCGTGAAATATTGCTTTACTACTTACCATTTCTGTGCATACTAGTCCTGGTCCAAATTCTTTGCATATTTTTCTAAATGGTAGGTCTGTTACTCCTGCCATTGGTGCTAGTATTAAATTATTTTCTAATTCTACATTTCCTACTTTTATTTTTTTTAAATACATAATTCCTCCGATAAAAAAATCGGGATTAAAGCACTGTCCCTCAATCCCCATTATTTTACAAATATTGTTTTTTGTCTTTTACTACTAATGTTTAATAGAATTCCTATTAGCATATAACTTGTTATCATTGAGCTTCCACCGTAACTTACAAATAATAATGGTACACCTGTAATTGGCAATAGTCCCATTACCATTCCAATATTTTCTGCCATATGGAATAAAAATACTCCGGCTATCCCAGAAGCAATTATTGAACCTGTTGTGTTTTTAGCTGTCTTTGCTATATAAATCGATTTTGTTACCAAAAATACATATAATACTATAATTGTACCGTGCAACTATAAATCCCATTTCTTCGCTAATTACGGAAAAAATAAAGTCTGTTGTTTTTGGGTATAAATATCCAAGTTGTGTTTGGTTTCCTTTTAATAGTCCCATTCCTGTTAATTGTCCTGCTCCTATAGCTAACTTTGATTGTATTATATTGTATCCGCTTCCACGTGGGTCAGATTCTGGGTTTAAAAATATATCAATTCTTTTTCTTGCATGGTCTGGCAATATAAAGTTATATAGTATTGGTAATGAAATACATGCAATTAACAATGCTCCTATTATGTATTTTTTGTCTAGTCCTGATGTGAATAATATCATAGCTAATGCTACGCAAAAGGCCATTGCTGTTCCATAATCCGGTTGTTTTATTATTAATAATAATGGTACTGCTACTGCAGCAAATATTATTAATAGCCTTGTTGGTTTGTTTATATCGTCTGTATATCTTTCTTGTATTTTGGATATTATAAATGCTAAAAATAATATAACTGCTACTTTTGCAAACTCTGATGGTTGGAGTGAAAATCCTCCTATATCAAACCAGCTTGTTGCTCCATTTATTGGTTTTGTAAATAATACTGCTATTAGCAGAATGATGGATATGCCATAAAAAATTGGTGATAGTTTTACCAATGTCTCATAGTTTATTAGTGTTACTATTACCATTATTACAAGGCTTATTACTAGCCATATTATTTGTTTTTTAAATTCGTCATATCCTGTCTCTTGTGTGGCTGAAAATAGTGCAATTACTCCTATTATTGATAGAATAATTGCTACTATTAATAGTCCCCATTCTATGTTTTTATATTCATTTCTTCTCATTAAATCACTCTTTTTCTTTTTTATTTTTTTGATTTAACTGTTTTTGTATCTTCTATTTTTTCAATTACTTCTTTTATAACTTCTTTGGCTGTTTCTTGTTTTTCACTATCTTCGTTATTTTTTTTTTCATTTTCTTCTTTATTTTTGTTTTGCTCTTCATTTACAGCTATTTCTCGGTCATTTTTATTTTTTGTTTCTTTCTTTTCAGCCTGTTTTTTATCGTCTTTTTCTAGCTTTTCTTTTTTATCTTCTTCTATTATTTTTTCTGATTTTGTTTTAATTGTTTCTTTTTTTATTTCAGTTGTTTCTTCTTTTTTTGCAGTTTCCTTGCTTTCTTGTTTTTCTTCAACTTCTTTTTTGCCTATTTTTCTGGCGTCATTTTTTATATTAAGAATAGGAATGTTTGCATATAGTGCTGGAGCTCCATTTGTTCCATCTTCGTTTTCTTTGTTTGTTAATCTAACGTCAATTTCTTTTTCGTCAACTTCTATATATTTTTTTATTACATCAATTATTTCTTGTTTCATAAGTTCCAAAAAGTCTGCTGATACATTTGCTCTGTCTTGCATTAAAACTAAATGTAATCTTTCTTTTGCAGCTTCTTTTGAATTTTCTTGTGCTTGTTTTTTTTCTTCTTTCTTGCCTATACTTTTAAAAAAGTTTACTATGTTTTCAAACATTTTTTCCTATCCCTCCACTTGCTTATATCTTATTTTTTGAATAATCTTTTTATTTTTGCCCAAAGTCCTTTTTCTCTACCAGGTATTGTTATTTCTATTTTTTCTCCTAATACTCTTTTTGCAATTTCCATATATGCTTTTCCTGATGGTGCTCTTTTATTTTGTATTACTGGTTCACCTTTGTTTGTTTGTGTTATTATGTATTCATCGTCTGGTACGACACCTATTAGGTCTATTGATAATAAATCTACTATGTCGTCAACATCCATCATCTCGCCTCTTCTAACCATATTAGGTCTTATTCTGTTTATTACTAATTCTGGATTTTTTATTTCTGATGATTCTAATAGTCCTATTATTCTGTCTGCATCTCTTATTGCTGATATTTCTGCTGTTGTTACTACTATTGCTCTGTCCGCTCCTGCAATAGCATTTTTAAATCCTTGTTCTATTCCTGCTGGGCAGTCTATTAGTATATAGTCAAATTCTTCTTTTAGTTTATCTGTTAGTTCTTTCATTTGTTCTTCATTTACGGCGCTTTTATCTCTTGTTTGTGCAGCTGGTAGTAGGTATAGTTCTTTGAATCTTTTATCTTTTATTAGGGCTTGTCTTAGTTTGCATTTTTTTTCTACAACATCTACTATGTCATATACTATTCTGTTTTCTAGTCCCATTACAACGTCTAAGTTTCTTAGTCCTATGTCTGTATCTATTAAACATACTTTTTTTCCTTCTACCGCAAGGCTTGAACCTAAATTTGCTGTTGTTGTTGTTTTTCCTACTCCACCTTTTCCTGATGTTATAACTATTACTTCTCCCATATCTTTCCTCCTTAGGATTTTAAAAACACTCATTTTTTATGTATATATAATACAACGATTTTCTTAAAAAGTCAATGTATTTGTGGACTTTTAATAATTATTTATTGTTGATATCAAGCAGAAAAACATACTCTATAATTTTAAATAAAGTATGTTTTTTTACTATTATTTTTAAAATAATGTTACTCTAAAAGAGATATTTATATTTTTATTTGTTTTTTCAGTGCTTGATCTATATGACATTGCATATGTGTTTTCAGGATTTACTATATTTCCGCCTCTATAAACACTATAACTATTAGAATCGCTAGCGCATTCTAATGTCCATTCTAATTCGTTTCCTGCAAAATCGTATATATTCAATATTTTTGATTCTTTTGATATTCCCGTTGCTTGAAGTTGTTTATAGTTTCCATAGCTTGTACTGTCTGTGGCTATGTCTTCATATTTCAATCCAGCATTTTTTTCTATGAACTTACATACCAAGTCCCATTGAATTCCGTACATTAAACTTCCGGTTTTTTCTGATACTGCCAGATTATTTGATATTTCTTGTGCTTGTTCTACTGTAATATAATTATATGGTTTTTGTTCTGCTTGAATAACTGCTTTATTAGCAGTTCCAGTTTCTGTTGTTCTATTCATATTATTTTTGGTTGCAACACTATCTCCTACTTCATATCTTCCTATCCAAAAACCATAATTAGAATATATGCTTGATAGCATCTGGTTATATTTTTCTGTGTATGTGTCTGCATCTTTTATTCCGCATCCATCATACCACTTATCTTCCCATTCTACTTCTTGTGTACTTCCGCCTTTTCTATAGTCTTTTGCATATTCTATTAAATCTGTTTTTATATTGTCATAGTCTGTATCTGCTCTTGCTGTTTTAAATATTTTTTCGGGTACTGAAATCCACACCCATTCATTTTCATTTTTGTCTTTTATTACAAGCCCTTGGCTTACAATATTCATTGTTGGTGCTAAGCTTATTTTACAGTCTTTTGGTATTGTTATTGTGTCACCTTTTGAGTCTGTATATTGTGTGTCTTTTGTATATGCTTCTGACCATTTTGCTTCATCAATTTTGACATATTGTACTTTTCCCTCTGAGTTTTTAAAATATCCTTTATATGTGTTTACACTTTTTATAAATTCATCTTCTTTTTGGTTCTCTTCTAGTGTTACACTTGATGGCTTTTGTTCTATTTCTGGAATTTGTTTTGTCCATATATATTGATTTGTGCTTGTTGTGTTAACTTCATCTTCCTTATTATTTGATATTACTAAGCTTTCGTCTTTTGTTGTTCCTATATAATAGTAATTTTCTGGTATTAATATTCCATCAATATATCTTAAATCCACTGTTGTTTCGTCTGGTTCTGTATAGTCTGTGTAATAGGTTTTTGTTGTATTGTTTTGTGTTATTTTTATTCCTTGTACATAAAAGATATTTTGGCTGTTTTCGTTTATTATATATACATCTGTATATGTATCTGCATTTTGTTCGTCATTTTTTATTTTTTCATAGTCCTTACCATAATTTAAAGTTATTCCTTTCATCGCTTCTAGGTCTATTACATAAAAGTCTCCTGTATCATTTTTTGAACTTAATACACTTGCTAGTTCACCTGTGTTAGTATATTTTATTCTTGCTGGTATTTCTCCATATTCATTGTAATATTCTGATACTTTCTCTCTTAAAAGTTCTACATCATTGTACAAATTTGTTAGTGCTTTTATGTGTACACTATCTGTGGCGTTATATACTAACATACTTGTTAATATTAGCAAAATTATTACTGTTATTACTAGTGCTACCATTGTAACACCTTTTTCTTTTTTTATCATATTTTTCATCTTTAGATTCTCCTACTTTTTCTTGTTACTATTAATATTTATAAAAACTTTAAACAGTAACATTTTCTTTAGTATAGTTTACTATTAAATTGTGTTATTTTCAAGTAGTTTTTTGTAAATCTCTTGTCTCTTATTATATTTTGTATCTTCTTTTATTATTAAGTACCATAAATATATGTCTATTAATATTATTGCTATATTGTGTATATATAACACTGCTATGCTTGATATTATTGTAATTGTTGCTACTGCTATTTTTGATATGATATTTGTGTATTTCTCTGCTTTTCTTTTTCCGAAGATTATGTATAAAATTCCATTTAAGACTCTTCCACCATCTAATGGGTAAATTGGCAATAAATTAAATATCATTATTAAAAAGTTTGTGTAAATTATTATAAGACTTCTGAATATATCTATTTTTAAATTTCCTGCTATTAATATTATTAAAAAGTTTGTAAGTGGTCCTGCTAAAGCTACTATGATTTTTTTTATTTCTAGCTTGTTCGCTTTTTTTATTTTTAGATTGTATTCTTTTGGATTTATTTTAAATGATATTGATACTCCAAATGGCATTATTTCTATTTTTTCTGGTTTCATTCCAACTATTATTCCTGTAATAAGATGTCCCAGCTCGTGTATAAATGCAAATATCATTATATATGCATATACTTCGATTTGTTTTGTTATCCAAAATAATATTATTAAGATAAATATTTTTAAATCAATTCTGAATCGCATATTCTTTTTCCTTATTTTTATTTAGGTTTTATGCACTCCTATAAACTAATTTTTATGTATGCTTTGAAATTTCCTTTGTAAATTTTAGAATAAAAGTTTTATAGTTCTAATATTTTTTGTGGATCTACTGTTCTCTCTGATATTCTGATTTCAAAATGTAGGTGTGGTCCTGTTGAGTTTCCTGTTGACCCTACTTCTGCAATTTCTTGTCCTTGACTAATTGTGTCTCCTTGTTTTACATATAAGTTATTGCAATGGGCGTATATTATACTGACTTCTCCAATTTGTATTTTTAAATGTTTTCCATAATCTCCTTCTTCTGAGGCTAGTACTACTTCTCCCCCTGTTGATGCTACTATTTTTGTTCCCATATTTGCAGCAATATCTACACCTGTATGATTTTTGGGTACTGTGCTTGTTGTTGGCTCTCTTTGTCCAAATTGTGAGCTTATTATTCCCTCTACTGGTTTTATAAATGTGGTCGTTGCCTTTATGTTTGCTATGTCTTGTTCTTCTTGTGATAATGTTTGTGTTTGCTCTTCATTTGGCTTGTTCTCACCTATTGCTGTATCTTCTATGTTCTCTGTATTTTCTGTACTTGTTTCCTCAGCTTTGTTTTCTTCTATTTCATTTTCATTTGCTCCTCCTATTGCTCCATCATTTGTTTGTTTATCTTTTATTTTTTGTATATTGCTTTCTATGTTTTGCTTTATGTTTTCATACATTTGTTCAAAGTTTATATCATATGATAAAAGTTCATTTGCTTTTTTTAAAAATTCTTCGGAGAATATGTAATTGTTGTTTTGAATTACATATATTATTAGATATATTACGAGGCTTATTGCTATTTGTATTATCATTTTTTTTAATAGTTTTACATCTTTTTTGTTGTTATTGTTTATTGGCACTGTTGTTGTTCTTCTTTGTGTTCCTGCTTGTCTTCTTGCATATATTTCTTCTGCTCTTTTTATTTTATCTTCCACAGACATTGTTCTCTCCATATTTTTTCTTCCTTCCTTGTATTTCGATTTCTAAAAATCTGAAAGTCTTGAATTTTTTTAGTTTATGTTTATTACGATTTTATTTTCTTGTTAAATATATGTAATGAATTTTAGGTTTATGATTTCAAAAAAATAAGCTAGTAGATTTATCTACTAACTTATAATTCTTTAATTATCTAAAATATTATAATTATCGCTTGAATAATGCATAACACTGTTGTTGCTATTGAATATTTTTTTAATTTTTCGTATCTATTTTTTTGTTTTTGTGACACATTATCTTTTTTTATATCTTTTATTTCAACCTTTGAAATATAACTATTTACAAGCATTTCCGCTTCTTTTAATATATAATCTTTATCTCTTTTTTCTTCTTTATCTATTTGATTATTTTTCTCTATTTTCTGAAGTTTTTTTACTTTCTTGTTTGTTTTTAATACTATTATGGCTTCGTCCACAATATTTGATGGTAAGTTTTTTAATACTACCATATTTTTTAAATTACTAGCTTCCATTGTATCCTCCTTGAAATATGTATTTGTTATATTTTTCCCATATTTTTGGAGGTTATACTTTTACATTTCTTTATTTTTTACAGATTTTATTACATCTTCTGTTACTTTGTTTTTGTCAAATTTATTAACTATGTATATTACTACAAATGTTATTATAAATGTTATAACATATGCCAACACACTTATTTTCCATTGCCATTTTAATAAATTGTCTCCTGCTATTGTTGATGATATTATTGATGGAAATCTTAGCAATGTTGATAGTGCTAGAAATCTTGATGTTTTTATTGGTAATAGTCCTCCTATATATACTAGCAAATCTTTTGGTGTTCCTGGTATTAAGAATAGCAAGGCCATTACTGTTTCTATTTTTTGTGGGTCTTTAAATAGTTTGCTGTTTTCTAATTTATTAACTTTTTCTTTTGGAAAGAATTCGTAAATAAAGTCTCTTCCATATTTTTTTACAAAGAAATATATCATTGCTGTTACAATAAAAACTGATATTATTAAAAATATTGTTCCCCATATTGGTCCAAAACATATTCCTGCAAGTAGCTCTACTGGCTCTCCTGGCAAAACCGCTAGTACAACTTGTGCAAGTTCTAGTCCAAATAAAATGAGTATTCCTGTTATTCCCGAATTTGTTATTTTTCCTTTAAATTCTGTTTGACCTTCTGGTGTGTTTATTTGTTTCATTATTGGTACCATATATATTGTTGCTGTAATTAGTATTACTATTGTTATTATTAATGCTATTAATTTTATTATTTTTGCTTTGTTTATTTTCTTCATTTATTTGCCTTCTTTCAGTTTAGTTATATTTATGTTATTTTATATCATTTTTTTGTGAAGTTCAAGTGTACTTTTTATGGTTCAACTATGTATATTATAGTTACATGTGTTTTTTGTCATTTTTTGTCGTTTTTTAATTGACAGCTTGTTTATATGGTGGTAAAATTTTAAAAAATAAATCTTGAAAGAGAGGTATGTATTATGAACGGAAATAATAGTTTTGTTTCCCAACCTTCAAAAGTTTCAAATTCAGCTTTTGAAAAATCATCAATTTTAAACCCACTTATTACTCGGATTAATAAAGAACTTAAAAATTTCCATCCGTGTCTTATAAGTGCTGCTTATATGACTTATTCTAGTGAGGAAATTGACCAACTTATCAAACTCATTCTTGCTAAGTATGTTAATTCTATTATTACTGTTAACTGGAATTCTATTTCGGTTGATAAAACTTTCTGGATTTGGTCTAATGATTATCATATTGACTTTTCTTCTTATTATGGAAAGTTCAATTCTAAAGATGCTGATTTGAATTCTTTAGATTTTTCTGAATTTATGAAATCATTTGGAATGTATGTAAAGTCAGATTTAACAAAGTTCTTAAATTCTGCTCTTAATGAGTTGAATGATGCTCTAAATTCAAGTATTTCTTTTTACCTGAAGGATTTTGATATAAAGAATTTTAAATTTGATGGTTCCTTACAGATTCAAGTAACATTTACTGTTACTTTGATGTAAAACTTAATGAAGGCAAGCTAAAAACTTGCCTTCATTATTTATGAATGTTTATTTTTTTCATATCATATTTATTTTTTAAAATAAATATGATATCTACTACTATAATTGGTATCAATATACAAAATATCCATATCATATTGTTATATTCAAATGCCTCTTTAAAATCTAATCTTAGTAAGCATTTTAATGCTCTGGTCATTCCGACATAGTGGACAACCATTACATTTAAAATTACTGAAATAAGCTAAATATATGTATGAGATAAATAATATACTATATATAGTTAATCTTGCATCTTGAAACTCTTTATCATTTATTATCTTCTTTAATTTCATCTTTTTTTGTTTCCTTTGAGTTAGCAATTATTTTTATACTTCCAACTAAAGAGATAGCTTCAAAAATTAGTAATAAAATGTATATACACGCCATATTTGAATTTGTTAAAATTATTAATATGATTGATGTAATTATAGTTAATGCCATTGTAATTTGTCCGTATAAATTACAGTATCTTCTAGGAATCTTTTTTAGCAAAAATAATATATTAAGTGTAATTACAATCAAACATTCTACTGCAATTACTATTCCATCACCTATTATTTCTAAATTATAATTTGAATTATTTAGCCATATAATTGCTACAATTAGAATAATTATATTGGGAATTAGATTCATTATGCTACCTTGTTTTATTTTTTTCATTAAAAATTCCTCCTTATTTTATGTTTCTCATAATTCTATTTACAGCCATTTGTTTACTATTTCCTGAATATTTTATGTCTGTTTCCAATTTTTCAATATTATTTGCTCTTATATCACCTATTGTTATTTCAATAAAATATTTATCATCTGAACCTACTAATGTTGTTTTATTTCCTTTTATTTCCCATATGCTTGAAATCCCCTTTTTGGTTGCTGAATTTCTGTCCATGTAATCATATGTTATTAAAACATATTTCATATCATTTGTTATATATATATTTGAAATTTCTAAACTACTAGGATAGTCTAATTTTACCTTTAAATCTTTAATTATCCCAATTACTATATTTTCTTCTTTTGATGTGTGAAAATATCCAAATATTGCAATACAAATTGATAAAACTGCTATAACCAATATTGTTATATTTTTAATTTTTACTAGTTGCTTGTACTCGTATTTATCTAAAAAGATTTCTTCTTTTCCTTTTGATTTTCTTTGCTAATATGATTTCATTTGCAATTAGATAGAAAGATTCCCCGAAACTTAAATCGTTCCGGGGAAAATTCTTTATCCTTCAATCGTTACGAATTTCTTTTCTTCTACTTTCTTCTCCGGAGCTTTCTTCGGAATATCCAGCATCAGAATACCATTCTCGTACTTACCGTGGATATCTTTCTCTGTGATATCTTTGCCAACATAGAAGCTTCTGCTCATGTTACCTGCGTAACGTTCACGGCGGATGTATTTACCTTCTTTGTCTTTCTCGTCTTTATCAAGTCCTTTTGCTGCGCTAATCGTTAAGTAACCATCTTTCAATTCAGCTGTGATCTCGTCTTTCTTTAACTTATAATTTACAGGGATCAGCAGGGCATAAATACTTGCCGGATCCATGTTGTAATACCTTTTGGAACGCTGGATAAACTGCAGATTCAGCATATCAAATTTCTCAC
>OIYY01001173.1_pt1 | contig 14854 bp, 17 predicted proteins | sample 1588341 | NCBI WGS metagenome assembly OIYY01 (sample SAMN03283287) | human gut metagenome | biome: human-associated habitat; material: feces | host: Homo sapiens | place: Peru | collected 2012 | reverse complement strand
CTGCCTTTTATACTTTCTTTAGGAATATTTGTGAAACTGTTAACTAGAAAAGCTAGATAATTAGGACAATCTAACATGACAATTTTAAAAACTGGATCAAAGTTGGCGGGGATAACTTTACCGTTTGCTACTAAATCATCTCTAAGTTTTTCTAGTTTTGTTATATCATTAAGCATAGTTTTCCTCCTTTCGCCACCTAATCTATCACAATAAAAATTTAATTGCAAACAGTGAAAAGTAGCAAATTTATGGTGTATTTAAAGTCTAAAAAACAAAATTATCTTTAAAAACTACCCTTAATTTAGCAAATAGATACCCCTAAAACTTGGCAATTTTGAAAATTTACTTTCCTTTTCACAAATTTGAAAAATTTGATATAATTGAATTGAGGTAAAGATATGGCAAAGAAAATGACTAGAGTAAAATATCAAAGAATGAGAAGAAGACAAAGACTAAGATTACGTAAATGGGTAATAGTAGTTATTTTTCTTATTTTTTTAACTATCTTTTTATTATCTAGTTTTAAAATGCTTGGCTGGTTTAATGATTCTAAGAAAAGTAATAAAGTTAAAGATACTGTTTTAGAAAAAACAAAGATTACAGAAAAGAAAGATACTGTTGATACTCTCTATGTAAACTATGATAAAAAGCAAGATAGTGATTATTTTAGATATATAAAAATGAATCTTTTAGAAGTTAACTTTAATGATTTACTTAATACTAATAAAGATACAGTTGCTTGGTTAAATGTCAGTGGCACTAATATAAATTATCCGGTGGTACAAACCGTAGATAATTCTTACTACTTATCTCATGCTTTTGATAAAACTTTAAATAAAGCTGGATGGGTTTTTATGGATTATCGAAATGATGCTAATACTTTTAATCAAAATACTATTATTTATGCACATAGTAGATATGATGGAACTATGTTTGGTAGTTTAAAAACAATTCTTACTAGTAGCTGGTATAAGAATAAAGATAATTATATTATTAGAATGTCTACTCCTAAAGAAAATACTATGTGGCAAATATTTAGTACTTATACAATTCCTAAAGAAAGCTATTACATAACTACTAACTTTAAAAATGATGGTGATTATGCTACTTTCTTAAAAACAATAAAAGAAAGGAGTGAAGAAGAGTTTTCTGGTACCGTAAATACTAATGATAAGATATTAACTTTATCAACTTGTAAAGATAATTTTGGTAATAGAGTAGTCATGCATGCTAAATTAATAAAGAAAGAAGTAAGATAGTATATTATACATACTCTTTACTCTTATAATTAAAAAACACCTTTTCTTATCCTAAATTATGTGATATATTTTACTTAAGATATGGAGTGAACATATCAAGAAAGGAGAAAAAATGAAAAAGAAGTTTTTTGGATTTTTACTACTAGCAATTGCAGTTTTATTACCATTTAATGCGAATGCTAAAGAAGTAAGTGAGAATCTAACACTATCTGAAGATGTTACAGATGGTATTGTTGTTAAAAGTGGAAGTGATGTAACTCTTAATTTAGGAGGACATAATGTTTCGACAGATAAGGGAGATACTATTGTAGTCGAAAAAGATGCTACCTTAACTATTACAGGAAATGGTAAAGTTACTAATAACATTAATAATAAAACAACCTTATTTAATAGTGGTAAGACAATTATTGATGGAGGAACCTTTGAACGAATAAATAATGATTCTAATTCATATTATACAATTGTAAATCATGGAGATATGATTGTTAAATCAGGAACTATTCGTATTGAAAATGGTAATTCTTCAATTATTGATAATGGTTGGGTTAATGGCAATGAAAATGTTTCTAAAACTCCAGCTAATTTAACAATTAATGGTGGTACTATCGAAATGGTTAATAATGATAAGTATATCAAAAATGACGATTTTGGAGTAATAGTTGTTAATGGTGGAACTTTTAATGGTAATAGTAAATCTTCAGCTTTAATTGCTAATGTAGGTGCCGAATGTAAATTAACTGTAAATGGTGGAACATTTAATATGGTTAATAAGAACCAACCAATTTGGGTTTTAAAAGGAGAAGCTAAAATTAATGGTGGAGTTTATAACTTACCAAAAGATAGTTTAGGAATAAATGATGGAGGAGAACTTAATACTGAAATTAAAAAGTATGATGTAATCGGTTCTAGTAATGGAGAACAAATAGCAGTAAATGAGAAAGATTTAAAAGATATAGTTGTAGTTAATGAATCTACTTTATCTTCTGATGATGAAAAATTAGTTAATGATGCTATTAAGAATAATTATACTGTAGTTGGAAGCTTTAATATTGATTTATTTAAAGGATTAAATGATCAAGTTAAAGTGGAACAAGTTCTTGAAAATAATGAAGAAGTTGCTGTAACTGTACCACTTCCTTCTACTATTAAGGCTCTTGAAAATGGTTATAAAAGAACATATTATATAATTCGTGTTCATAATGGCAAAACTGATATTTTAAATGCTAATTTAACAGATGACAATAAAATAACATTTAAAACTGATAAGTTTTCAAGCTTTACTTTAGCTTATGTTGATGAAAAAGTAGAAAACACTACCCAAATTGAAAATCCTAATACTTCTGATAAGGCTTTAATCTATGGAGTAATTAGTTTAATTGGTTTATCAGGACTTGTTTATACAGCAAAAGTATTAAAGAAAAGAAGTTAGAAAAGGAAGATAAGCTCTTTCTTTTTTTATTTTCAAATGATATACTATCATTGGTTAGAGGAGGAAGTATTATGGCTAATATAAAAATAGAGAGAATTAATCATGCCGTACAAGAAGAGTTGATGAATATTTTATTTAAAGAGGCAAAAGATGAATTACTTAAAAATGTTACAATAACTGATTGTGAAGTATCAAGTGACTTAGGTTATTGTAAAGTATATGTAACAGTATTAGATGAAGAGGAAAAAAATGAAACCTTAAAAGCATTAAATGATGCTAAGAGTTTCTTAAGAGGGGAGTTAAGTAAAAGAATAGATATTAGACATACTCCAGAATTAACATTTATATATGATGATTCTATCGCTTATGGTTCTAGAATTGATGAAGTATTAGAAAAATTAGAGGATGAGAAGAATGAATTATCAGATACTAGTAAATAAAGATAATAAATATGAAAAACAAGACTTTCAAAATGAAAAATTAGTTAGTTATACTAATTCTTTAGATGAGGAAATTATTCTAGAAAGAAGAACTTTACAAGCTTTTCTTAATTTACAAAAAGAGTTTACTACTGATATAAAATTAGATATAGATAGTGGTTATCGTTCTTTAGAAGAGCAAGATGAGATAAATAACTTATATAAAGAGTACGCTGCTCCTAGTGGCTTTAGTGAACATCATACCGGTCTTGCTTTTGATTTATTTCTAATTGATAAAAATAAAAATATCTTAGAAAATAAAGAAATGTTAAGTGATAAATATATAGACTTTTGGAAAAAGGTAGAGAAAAAAGCTTATAGATGTGGTCTTATCTTAAGATATCCTAAAGATAAGGAAAGTGTTACAGGATACACTTATGAACCATGGCACTATCGTTATGTTACTACTTCAACTGCTAAGATTATTCATGATAAGAAATTAACACTAGAAGAGTATCATAAACTATATAGAAAAAGTGGTATATTATTAGTTAATAAGAAAAAAGGAATGACATCTCGTGATGTTGTAAATATCATTAGTAAAAGATTTGATACTAAAAAAGTAGGACATAATGGTACACTTGATCCCTTGGCTACTGGACTATTAGTAGTAACTGTTAATAATGCTACTAAGATAAATGAGTTTTTAACTGCCTATCAAAAAGAATATCAAGCCAAAGTACTTATTGGTACTAGAACTGATACGGGAGATATTACTGGTAAAGTTTTAGAATCAGTTGAAGGCGCTAATTTATCAAAAGATGCTGTTTTAAAGATGATTAAAGAGTTTCCTAAAGAATACTTGCAAGAAGTACCAATTTATTCAGCAGTTAAGATAAATGGTAAAAAACTATATGAATATGCAAGAGAGGGTAAAAGTGTTACTCTACCTAAAAGAGATGTATCTATTATTGATTTGAAATTACTATCAGTAACACCAACGACATTCACTTTTAAAACAATAGTATCTAAAGGTTGCTATATAAGAAGTATGATAGAAGATATGGGAAAGATTTTAGGAGTGCCTCTTACCATGGCATCACTAAAGAGAACTAAACAAGGAGATTTTTCTTTGACTGATGCTAAAAATTTAGCAGAAATAGATGAAAATGTAGAACTAATCTCTATTAAAGATGCTCTACAAGTTAAGACTAGAGAAATAGATAAAGATTTAGCTAAAAAGATTAAATCAGGTAGTAAAATAAGAATAGATGAAAATATGCTTTTATTCTTAGAAGATGGTAAGGAACTAGCTTTATATATGAAAATAGATGATTATGCTAAACCACTTAAAATGTTTAGTACTAAATAACTAGAAAACGACAAAATAATCGTTTTCTTTTTTGTATGCTTATTATGGTGGTAGAAATGAAAGTATATCTTGACTTAGTATTTATTCTTAACTTTTGTTATGATTTTCTTCTTCTCTTATCAGTAACTATTGAAAATAAAACTTATCCAAAAATAAAAAGACTACTACTTGCTAGTCTTACGGGTTCCATTACTTTAATACTTTTATTTCTACCCTTAAATAATTTTTTCTTACTTATTTTTAAATTACTAACTAGTCTTATCCTAATTCTTATAAGTTTTGGTTATAAAAGCAAAGAAGCATTTATTAGTAACTTAAAATCATTTTATGGTAGTAGTATTATCCTAGGAGGAATGCTCTATGCTCTTGATTTACAGTTTAATACATATAAGAAAGGTTTTCTTTTTATCAAGAATAAAAACACATCTATCCTCATACTATTATTATTAATTGGACCAGTATTACTATTTTTCTATTTGAAAGGTAGAAGAAGAGAATATATTAGAGAAAACTATCTACATGACATTAAGTTTACTTATAAAGAAAAGACTTATACTTTAAAAGCATTCTTAGATACTGGTAATAAGATAAAAGATCCATATAAGAAAAGATCTGTCTTTATCTACTTTCTAGACTTTCCAATAAATGATGAAGATATTATCTATGTACCATATCAAACTATTGGGACTAATGGACTAATCAAATGTATTAAACCAGAATATTTAGAATTAGATGGTAAAGAGTTAGATAGTAGTAAATACCTAGTAGGAAAGAGTAGGGAAAAGATTAATTTATATGGTGCTAATTGTATCATGCCAGAAATATTAAAGGAGGAAATCAATGATTAGTTTATTATTATTTATTGGCAGTATACTAACAAATTACAGTTATCTTTATTATATTGGAAGTAGTGATGCACTTCCCCCACCTTTATCTAAGGAGGAAGAAGAAGGGTATTTAGTAAGAAGTGAAGATGGTGATAGTTTTGCCAAAGATAAGTTGATAGAACATAATTTAAGATTGGTAGTCTTTCTTGCTAAAAAGTATGAAAATACTGGAGTTGACTTAGAAGACTTAGTAAGTATTGGTACTATTGGTTTAATAAAAGGAATTAATACTTTTCATCGGGATAAGAATATAAAACTAGCTACTTATGCCTCTCGTTGTATTGATAATGAAATACTTATGCATCTTAGAAAAATAAAAAAGATGAAAACAGAAGTATCAATTGATGCTTCACTTAGTTATGACCAAGATGGTAATGAATTAAGACTTGAAGATATTTTAGGAACAGAAGCTGATATTGTTACTAAAGGAGTGGAAACAGAAGATGACAAGAAACTGATGATAAATGAAGTATTAAGACTAGAACCAAGAGATAGAGATATTATGATTTTAAGATATGGACTATTAGGTCAAGAAGAGAAAACCCAAAAAGAAGTAGCCGATATGCTTGGAATTAGTCAATCTTATATCTCAAGAATAGAGAAAAAAGTTATTAAACGCTTAAGAAGTTTAGTACATTATAGTTAGGAGATGATATTATGACGGTAAAACAATATTTCTTTGAAAAGAAATTAGAATGGGAATTCTTATCTAAGTTTGACCACTTTGCTTATCAAAAGTTATATAGAATTAATAAATAATTGCATCCTTTATATTCTAAAAAATCATTAGTTTTCTTTTGACGAATACTATTTAGATGTGATATAGTATTTATAGAATAGAAAGGTGAGATGATATGAGAAAGAATATGACTAAGAAGAGAGTTGTAAAAAAAGAAGAGATAGGTTCTTGGGTATATATTTTACTACTAACATCAGTTACTATTTTAGGTTGGGTGCTAGGAAAATTTGATTTTTCTATTGGTAAAACAACCTTAACAATAGCCGTTTTTGCTTATCCATTTCGTTATTTTATAGCTAATATTATTACTAAAAAATATGGTTATAAAGAAACAATGAATGGTATTAGTTATTCAGCTTGTTTACTTTTGTTATTTGCCATAGTTGCTAGTTTACTTGGTCAACATGATGTAGATTATGTACCGCTTACTGGGGAATTGTTTGGTTATATGTTAAGCCAAATGATTAACTTATCAATTTATTACTATCTATTAATAAATACAAAAAATGATAAGATGCCTTATTTAGGATCTTATATTGCAGCTATGTTAGTTGATACTTTAGTAAGTATGCTTTTTGCCAGTAGATTAGTAGTTCTTGCAAGCTTCTGGAAAACTTATTTTGTAACTATTCTTATTCAAGCAATTATTTCTATTTTCTTAATTTATTTTGATGATAAGAAAATATATAATCCAAGAAAAAAATAGTTATTTAAAAAAAGTATTAGTTTTAATTATTACCTTAATCATTATTCTTTTAGTTAGTGTTTTAAGAATAGTTAAAGCTAAAAATCTTGAATATTATAGGAAACAAGAAAAGTTGATGAGACTTGCTGCTATTAATTATTTTAAGGACTATCCTTCTTATTTACCACTTAAAAGTGGTGAGTCTAAAAAAGTAATAGTATCTTCTTTAGTTAAAGAAGGATATATAGAGAAAATAACTGATATTAATAATAACAAATGTGATAGTATGAAAAGCTATGTTAAAGTAGTTAAAAATAGTAAAGACACATATACTTATTCTTCATATCTTGTTTGCCCTAATTATAAAGTAAAAAAGTAATCTATAGAAAGAACTGTAGATTACTTTTTTCTTCTTGGTTTGTAGTCTTTTCTCTTATTGATGGTTCACTATCTTTTACTGCATCAGCAATTCTAAATAAAGTTTTTGCATTAGTAACTAATGGTTTTACTTGATATATTATAGGTATAGCTTGATTAATAACATTAAGTGTCTTCTGTGTATTGTTTAAAATACTACTCCAGTTTATTCTTTTTATACCATTATTAAACTGATAAGGATTCATTTGGTTATACATATTTATCACCCTTATTTTAATATATGTTACTTGTTTTTTTCTTGTGTCATTTATCAAGTAATGATATAATTATTTTAGTAGAGAGGGTGTTGTTAATATGGAAAAAGCTATGCAACCATTTATCTTTATATATCATGCTGTTGCTTATATATTTTCTTTACCAAAAACAATTCTTTCATATTCTTTTAAAGGTGTTGCTTTTATTTTATCATTATTTAATATTAAACCAAAAGAAGATGATGATAGTAAAGAACTAGAAGAAGAGGTAAAAAAATTAATGACTAAAAAGGAAGAAGAAGTCATTAAAGAAGAACCATTATTTTCTTATAGATATAAAGCTAAAGGAGTTAATGGAAAAGAATTCTCTGGTACTATGGAAGGAAGTAGTATTGATGATGTTAAAAACTTTTTAATTAACGAAGGCTATGAAATAATTGAAATTAATCCTCGTAAAACTTATGATGTTGATGTTAATATAGGAGGTAAGTTTGGTTCTGCTGAATTATCTTTTACTTTAACTCAGCTGTCTACCTATATAAAAGCTGGTATTTCTTTAATAGATTCAGTAAGAATACTTGAAAAACAAGCTGATAAACCAGAACATAGAAAAGTTTATCAAAAGATGGTTTATGAATTATTAAAAGGGGAAAGTTTATCAGTTGCAATGCAAAAACAGCAGGATAAATTTCCTAAATTGTTAGTAAATATGGTTAAGACTAGTGAGTTAACTGGAGATTTAACTTCAGTTTTAGATGATATGGCTGAGTATTATACTTCAAAAGAAGAAACTAAAAAAACAATGATTTCTGCTATGACTTATCCAGTTATTGTTATAATAATAGCTATTTGTGTTGTAGTATTTATTTTAACTTCAATTGTTCCTAAATTTGTTGATATGTATAGTGCAAATGATGCAAAAATTCCTGCTCTTACTCAGGCTATAATGAATATAAGTAATTTTTTAACCCAACATTATATTATCTTAATACTAATCATAGGTGGAGTTATTGGTACTTTTATTTTACTATTTAAACATGTTCAAGCTTTTCGAAAAAATGCTCAAATTGTAATGATGCATGTACCTGTTTTAAGTAAAATAATTATTTATAATGAAGTTTATAATTTTACTAAGACTTTTGCTTCACTCTTGAATCATGGTGTCTTTATTACTGATAGTATGGAAATACTTGCTAAAATTACTAATAACGAAGTATATAAAGAATTAATAAATAGAACAATTATAAACTTAAATAAAGGTGCTAATATCTCCGATTCTTTCAAAGGATCTTGGGCTTTTCCAGTAGCTGCTTATGAAATGATTGTTACTGGTGAGTCTACTGGACAATTAGGATTAATGATGGAGAAGGTTGCTAATTATTATCAAACATTACATAAAAATATAGTTAAACAGTTACAAAGTTTATTAGAACCAATGATGATTGTTTTTTTAGCTATTATAGTAGGTATCATTCTTTTATCAGTTATGATGCCAATGTTTGATATATATTCAAAGATTCAGTAGGTGGTTTAAATGGAAATAGTTTATTTAATATGCTTTCTTCTTTTAGGGCTAGTAATGGGCTCTTTCTTTTGTGTTGTAGGATTAAGACTAGGAAGAGAAGAAAGTTTTATAACAGGTAGAAGTTATTGTGATAGTTGTCATCATGAATTAGTTGCTAAAGATTTAGTACCCCTTTTTTCATATATATTTCTAAAAGGAAGATGTAGATATTGCAAGAATAAAATTAATCCCTTATCATTTTTTATAGAACTATTTACAGGGGTTTTGTTTATGATTGCCTTTTATTCTTTTTCATTTAGTATTGATTTACTAATAGTTTTAGTAGCTATTTCGCTTACAATGATAATATTTGCAAGTGATACAACTTATCTAATTATCCCTGATGAAGTGTTAGCTTTTTTTGCAGTAATATTTGTAATACTAGATATTTTTAAGCTTGGGTTTGCTGGTAGTTTAAAAATGATAGGAGGAGCAGTTTTTCTTTTCCTTGTTATGTATGCTTTAATGAAGTTTGGAGATTTTTTGCTAAAGAAAGAAAGCTTAGGGGGCGGAGATGTTAAACTATTATTTGTGATAGGTTTAGTGTTAGAACCACTTTTAGGTATAGTTAATATTTTCTTAGGTAGTTTTATTGCACTACCTGTATCAGTCTTTTTATATAAAAAAAATAAAGAACATGTTATTCCTTTTGGACCTTTTCTCTTAGTAGCCTTTTTAATAATATTATTTAGTAAAATAACACAAAGTGATATTATTAACCTAATTCTTAATTTAAACTAGTATATTAATAAAGTCTGTGTTATAATAATATTCACTTTGGGAGGGGATATTTATGAAAATATCAAAAAATTTAAAAGAGAATGCTGTTTATTTACAAAAGAAAGATGTTATATACTTGAAACAAATTCTATCAGTTTCTTTTGTAGATGATAATAAATTAAAAGATTATGACTTAAATGATTTTATTTTAGTAGAAGGGGAAGAAAATGCTAAACTTATTACTTCAAGAGATGAAATACTAGAGTTTAAAGATTTTCTTTCTATGACTAGGGCTCAAGCGGAACAAAGAATGGATGATGCAGAACAATTACTTTATATTGTTAAAAAGAAAAAAGCACCTATTAATGAAATACTTAGATATCGTTACATGTATAGTAGTGCAGTAGATGAATTTCTTGAAAAAGAAAGAGAAAAATTATCTTTTTCTGTTCCATTAGCTCTTGATATGCTTAGTAATTATTTATTTTATGATAATGATGGAACTTATTATGCGGCATCTACTACACTACCTAGTACTTATGAAATAGGTAGAATTGATGGTGATGTTGTAAATACGAAGGATTTTAAACTTAAAAAATTTGTTAGAACTGAAATTACTACAGCCACTGATTTAGAAAAAGATTCTTCAATAAAAGAAACATATTTGACTAAAACAATGGATGTTAGTAAGAAAAAACTTTATTATACAATAAACCGAAAGAAGTGATAAAAAAATGAAGGTTGGTATTTGTACTTTAGGGTGTAAAGTTAATACTTATGAAAGCGAATATATTGAACAAGAATTAAAGAAAAGTGGCTACCAGATAGCCTCTTTTGATGATTTATGTGATGTTTATATAATAAATACATGTACTGTTACTAATCAAGCTGATGTTAAAAGTAGAAAAATGATACATCGTTTTAGAAAAGCTAATCCTGATGCTTGTATTGTAGCTATGGGTTGCTTTATTGAGACTAATTTAGAAAATATTGATCCTGATATTGATATTGCTATAGGAAATAGAAGAAAGGGAGAACTTGTTAATTTATTAGATGAGTTCTTTACTAATAAAAGTAAGATAGTGGCTAAGGGAAATGATAAGTCTCATTTTGAAAATATGTATTTAGAAAACTTTGAAGGAAGAACTAGAGCTTTTGTTAAAGTACAAGATGGATGTGAAAACTTTTGTAGCTACTGTATAATTCCTTATGCTAGAGGAAAGTGCTGTTCTAAGCCATTAGAAACAGTAGTAAGTGAAGTTAAAACACTACTTAGTAGAGGTTACCAAGAAATAGTGTTAACGGGTATCCATACTGGTAATTATGGGGTGGATATTAATACTAACTTTGCTACTTTATTAAGAAATTTAGTTAAGCTTGATGGACTTAAAAGACTTAGAATATCTAGTATAGAAGTTACTGAATTAACAGATGAAGTATTAGAAATTATTAGAGAAAATGAAAATATTGTAAATCACTTTCATATTCCCTTACAAGCTGGTAGTGATAAAATCTTAAAACTAATGAATAGAAAGTATAATCTTTCATACTTTGAAGATAAAATTAATAAACTAAGAAGTATAAGAAAAGATGTATCTATTACTACTGATATAATAGTAGGTTTTCCTTTAGAAGAAGAAAGTGACTTTATAGAAACAATTAATAATGCTAAGAAATTTAACTTTTCTAAGATTCATGTCTTCCCATATTCGGTTAGAACAGGGACAAAAGCGGCTAGTATGAAACAAATTGATGGTAATATCAAAAAAGATAGGGCAAGAAGACTATTAAGAGTCTCTAATGAACTAGCTAAAGCTTATCAAGAAAAGTTTATTGGTAAAGAGGTAGAGGTGCTAATCGAAAAAGATAATTCTGATGCTTCTTTTGGTCATACTGGTAACTATTTAGCTGTAAAAGTAGCAGGAAGTCATAAACAAAATACATTTGTTAAAGCAAAAGTTATTGCGATTGATGGTACAAATTGTCTTGCTAGGGAGGAACAATGTCAGAGATAAAAGGTAAATTATCAAAAATTATTTTTCATAATAATCAAAATGGTTATACAGTAGGACTTTTAAAGGTAAAGGAATCTGATATAGATGATTTAGTTAATAAAACAGTAACCTTTACTGGTAATTTACCAGATCTTAATGAGATAGATACTTATATAATGACTGGTAGTTTAACTAATCATGAAAAGTATGGTAGTCAGTTTCAGGTAAAGTCTATCAATAGAATAATGCCACAAGAGACTGATGCTATGATTGATATTTTATCTAGTAATTTATTTAAAGGAATAGGTAAGAAAACGGCAGAGAAACTAGTATCTGTTTTTAAAGAAAAGACATTTGATGTTATTTTAAATGATACTAGTAATTTATTATTAATACCTGGTATTAGTGAAAAACAAGCTAAGACTTTAAAAGAGGCTTTAAAACAGTATCAAGGTAGTTATGAAGATATTTTGATGCTTAATAAATTAGGATTTAGTACTAGTGAAAGTATGAAGATATATCATTATTATAAAGATAAATTAAATGAAGTATTAGATGGTAACTTATATAATATTTATTATGATATTGATGAGATATCTTTTCCAAGAGTTGATAGTATCTTTGTAGCAAAGTATGAAAAAGATTCACCAAGTAGGGTGGCAGGTGCTATTGTTTATATAATTAAGACTCTATCAATGACTTATGGTCATACTTATTTTTCTAAGGAAGAAGTTAATTCTTACTTATTTAGAGTATTAAAAGTAGAGGTTAGTGAAAAAGTAGTAGCTGATGCTTATAACAGCTTGTTAGTTGATGAGAGAATAGTTATTAAAGATGATAGATTATATCTATGGGAAATGTATGAGGCTGAAACTTTAATTGCTAGAAGATTAAGACTTTTAGCTCATGAGGATAAGATTAAGTATAAGAATCTTGATACAAAGATAAAAGAGATAGAGACTCATTATGGAATAGTCTATACAGACGAACAATTAGATGCTATTAAGCTTGCTATTACAAGAAAAGTAGCTATTATAACAGGAGGACCTGGTACTGGTAAAACTACTATTTTAAAAGGTATACTCGATTTATATAAAGTATTATCATCATCTGATAAAATTAGACTAAATGAACAAATAGCTTTGTTAGCACCAACTGGTAGAGCTAGTAAAAGAATGAGTGAAGTAACTAATTTTGAAGCTTCTACTATTCATAGATTTTTAAAATGGAATAAAGATACTAATCGTTTTCAAATAAATGAATATAATAAAAGTAGTGTCTCTTTTGTAATTATTGATGAAGCTAGTATGATAGATACTATGCTTTTAGCTAATCTTTTAAAAGGTTTAAAATCATCTTGTCATATTATCTTTGTAGGAGATGCTAATCAGTTGCCATCAGTAGCAGCTGGAGACGTTTTAAATGATATGATAGAAAGTAAGGAACTTCCTGTCTATGCTTTAAAAAATTGGCATCGTCAAGGAAGTGACTCTAAGATAATACCTTTCGCTCATAGGATAAATGAAGGAATACTTGATAGAGAATTATTAAATAGTGGAAGTGATTTAGAGTTTATTCCTTGTAAGGATAATGAAATAATTGAAGTAATAGGAAATGTTTGTAAAGATTATAATTCTTATGATTTACAGGTTTTAGCACCTATTTATAAGAATAGAAATGGTATATATGCTATAAATGATCATTTACAAAAATTATGGAATCCCAAAAGTCCTAGTAAAAAAGAAATTGAAGGAAATGAGAGTATCTATAGAGAAAAAGATAAAGTTATTCAACTTTCTAATATGAAAGATGAATCAGTCTTTAATGGTGATATTGGTATAATTGATCGAATTAAGCTTTTAGGTAATAAAGAACTATATATTGATTATGATGGTAATTTAGTAAAATATACTAAAAGTATGTTACAAAACTTTACTTTAGGATATGCTATTTCTATACATAAGAGTCAAGGTAGTGAATTTGATACTGTTTTAATTCCTTTTACCTTTGACTACCGTAAGATGCTATATCGAAAGCTAATTTATACAGGTGTAACTAGATGTAAGAAAAAACTAATATTAGTAGGAGATATTAATGCTTTAGAACAAGCTATTAGAAATAATCAAGAACAGAAAAGAAGAACATCATTAAAACTTTTTTTAGAAAATGGTATACTTTAGAAAAAATTACTCATAATAGGATTAGGGAGGCATAATATTATGAGTAAAAAAATGATGATATTGCTGTTTGCTGTTATTATATGTTTATCTCTTGCAGGCTGTTCTTTACAGGACAAAATCGGGGACTATTCCAGAGAGCAATGCTATCTGAATAAGGAAAATGTGACGCAATTTTCCTATAAGGGAAATGACTACACGATTTTAGCGGATACTGTCTCTAATAGTGGACTCGGGGAATGGATTGGGTATATCCAACAACTTGCGGCTGTAGACGAATCAGGAAAAATATTACTTCAAGAAAATCTCAAAACTGCTACCTTTCAGACGTTGGCAGATTTAGCAGATTTAGTGGATAAAGCCCCTAATGACGCCTATATTATTCCATTCTTAAATGTGTATGCAGCTCCTAACGCTGACGACTATCTGATTGTAGATATAAATGGAGGGTATCACAAAGCTGTTATAGATGAAAATATCAAAGGCACAGATACAGTTTTTGACTTTAAGGATATAGAGCAATCTATGAGTGGAAAGTTTGAAATCAATCCTCAAAATGCAACGCAGCTTCTTTGTGATGGGACGGTTTATCAAGTAACTTCTGATACTGTATCAAATAATGAATTGGGAAGTTACATTGGTATTCTTGCGGAAAATGTCATATTTAATGCAGAAACAAAAATTCCTTTGTCAAAGGAGGAACTAAGAAAAATTGACTGGTATGGGGAAAACGCCGGACAACATCGGGAACAATGGATTTACAAAGATATTTATGAAATTCATGGTACAGAAAAGACCGAAGCCGTTGCAGTACAGATAAATGACCGCTACTATATTGCAAAGCGTCAATGACCGATTTTTGTTTTTCTGCCTTTATGGGTTATGATATACTAAAAAAGCTAGGAGGCGATACTATGGCAACAATCCTTAACCTCGACAATGTGGTATAATGGGGCGGGAGGTGATTTTTTTGACCC
>OIYY01001168.1_pt1 | contig 14938 bp, 10 predicted proteins | sample 1588341 | NCBI WGS metagenome assembly OIYY01 (sample SAMN03283287) | human gut metagenome | biome: human-associated habitat; material: feces | host: Homo sapiens | place: Peru | collected 2012 | reverse complement strand
CACCATGTCGATCTCGTTGTAGGCGATGCGCGCGCCGATCTGCTGCGCGCCGCCCTGATCCGCGTGGAGGTAAAGCGTTATCGGAAGGCCGGTCGCCTCCGAAACAAGCTTGCCCGTGACATGGGTCGCGCAAAGCGAGTGCTCCGCCAAAATGCCGCAGTAGGCAATGCAGAACTGCACCATAAGCTCCTTCTTTTTATCAAAAATCAAAGTGTGGTTTTAGTGGATAAAATCTCTCTGGCAGTGTTTTTTGTTGTCTCCGCATTGTCTTTCCGCATATCTTTTCCGGAAAAGAGAATCGGTGCGCAGTGTTCCAGAATACGGCCATAAATACGAGAATGCTCGACATCAGGAGCGTTTTTCATCTGCTCCAACGTCAGATTGGTTGTGACGATCAGCGGCTTACAGCTGCGATAACGCCGATCAACAACTTGGAACATCTGTTCCATAGCGTAAAAGGTGTTGCGTTCCACACCCAAATCATCAAGAATCAGCAAATCGTAACGCCCGATGGAGTCTATGTAGTCGATACGTTCTTCGGGAAACATCCCTGTCAGGCGGGATAGGATGGAGGGAAAGTTCGTCATCATTACGGAAACGTCCCTGTCCAACAGTGTGTTGGCAATGCACCCGGCAAAGAATGATTTCCCTGTACCGACATCACCGAAAAGCAACAGCCCTGTATTGGAGGCGTAGGCTTTATCCCAGCCGTCAACGTAGGAGCGGGCCTTTTCCATTAAGGGATTCTGACCATTGTCGTTGGCAAAGGTGTAGTTGTACAAATGACGGTCTTGCAAGCCTTGTTCGCGTCTGCGTCGGATGCGCTCAATGCGTTTGCGCTGTTCTTCCACCTCCTTGCGGCGCTGATCTGCGGTCGTCTGACAGGGGCAAAGACAACGAGGGGTGAAGTGTTCTGCAATGCCTTGGATATGAATTACAGCCTGTCTCCGCCCGCCGCAGGATTTGCAGTGAATGAGGCCATCGGTGGGATCAATATACTCGTCTGCGGTCAACACGGTGCTCTGTGAGGCATTGCTGAACAACATATGAATTTCAGCGGAAAGTTCGCTCATACGGTTTCGCCCTCCTCCACACTGTAATCACGGCTGTACGTCTGCTGATGGCTTTTCTTCTGATCAGCAGCGGCCCAACGACGAATAGTTGCAGCGTGATTTTGATATTGACGTCCACTGGATGCCATGTACCCGGAGAGCCTGTCAATGTAATGCTGCCATGAGGTTGGCAGTTCATTTTGCAATTCAGTTAATTCGTTGTCGGAAAGAAAGACGTTTTGATAGGATCCGAAAGAGGAGCGGGTGGGCTGTCCCTCTTTCTCTCTCACTCTAACTTTATCTCTATCTCTTTCTTTATCTCTAATCTCTATCTCTGGTGGACAAATGTCCGCCCTTACGGTAGAAGATGGGAGCTGTTGTTGAAGACGAAGCCGCTCCATACGCTTGCGTTCTGCCTCGGTAGAAGATTGACCGATAAAGAGTTGGATATCGGTCATATAGTAGGTGCGGTTTGCAAGAATTTCTATAAGTCCGAATTTTAGAAAAATCTTGATGGCACGCTCAACAGTACCGACTTGGTAACGCGTGACAACGGCAAGGCTCTGGAATGTATGTGGCAGATTTTCACTAATCAATAGCAGACCGTTATAGGGCAAAGAGATAAGGTAGAATTTGAGCAGCAAGAGAATGTATAAAGGACCGTCCTGCATTTGCTCTAAGAGTAGGATTTTAGAATCATTGAAAAAGGTCTCTTTCAGCTTCATATAGTAGTACTTGTGGTTTTCGGACATGGGCAAAATCCTTTCAGAGATTAAATGTTTTCTGAAATTCCCGGAAGTTGATAATCTGCAATTCGATGGAATCGCCGCAGAGTGGTCGCAGCGCGTCTGCCTGAAAATCGAAGCAGACGATAATGCCGCTGTATTTCAGAAAATTTATAGCAGAGATAAAACGAAATAGGCGTGGAATGTCCGGCAGATAGCTGAACAGAACTAGCGCGCCTGAGCCGGCGAGGGCATCGTGTTCAAAGCGGCTGTCGGGGGACGGCGGCTGAAAATCTTGCTGAAGCAAGGAGTCTAATTGTGCGATGGATTCCGGGTGGCAGAGTATCCACAGCAAGCTCTCACCGTAAAAATCATTTGTCAAAAAGTAGAAATGCTCATAGCCATCGTGGAGCAGAAAATGATCCCGCTTGCCGGTCTGTGCGCGTTCCAACAGCATACGAAGAGTATCAATGCTATCCGATAGCAAAAGGCCACTTGCTTTTAGATTGAAAGAAATCTTGGCGTGGCATACTTGCTCCAGCATGACCTTGGCACGCATCTCGACTTGCGGCTCAAAGATCGGCAGAAACTCCATGCTGTTGTACACGGCGAAAACGCGGCTGGACATGAACAAGGCCCCTGCCATTCGTGAACCACGAATCTTCAGCATTTTGAGTTCGGCCTCTTTCATTTCGCGGGAGTCATAAAAGCAGGGGTGTTCAATGCGGAACGGCCCATTTGCGGTTGGGGAGAATATCGGCGGTTTTTCGTCGCGGTAAATCAGTGCGCCTGCATTTAACATCGTCACATAGGTTTGTGCGATACGGTGCAGCCGAACGCGGCGAGAGACCTCCGACTTTATAGCGTTCGTGTCGCTGCATCCAGATAAGTAAAATGCAAAGCGTTCGGGTTCTTGCTGCAATAACAGCCGCTTGCCGCGAACACCGAGCCGATAACCGCGAAGATGATGGCGGGAAAAGATGCGCAGGAGTTTGTCGTGTGTCAAGGACGTGACGACTTTTTTGCGGTAACTTTCACTCGCGGTAAGGCGGGCAGAACAGCCACAAGGAACCTCGCCGCAGATGGCTGTGAGAGACAACAGCTCATAATTGAGGCTATTATGGGATGGTAAAGTTGGAGACTGTGAAGAAATAGGAATCACCTCGTTTTCCTACCGTAAGCACATTATCCTCGGTGCAGCGTTTCCGTGTGAAATGCCTAAAAAGCGATTCTGACACGGAAAAAACGCACAAATGTGCAAGTAGAGATTTTTTGAAGAATTTTTGGACGAAATGGAGGTCAGTTTTTTACGGATTTTGCCGGATTTTTCATGTCCAGCCATGCAGAAAATTTCTCTTTTTGCATGACGGAGATGATGGTGCAGGACGAATCTGCAAACCGCGTTGTCTGGAACTGGTCACATAGAGCGCCGGTATCATCGGCCATGCAGTACAGTGCAATAATGTCCAGAACCTCTTTCATTTCTAGATTGTCATAATCCCGCACGGCTTTGATGGGCAGGCATCTGTCATAGATGTGTTCGATGCAGATGGTGCATGCGTGGAAGTGGGGAAGAATATGATGCTCAGCATACTGCTTTAGAACAGCATGAAGTGCGGGCTGTAAGAATTTGAAGCCCTCGGTGCGGGTCTTTTTGGGTAACAGCGTGGGTAGCCTGACGGACAGAATACCGTCCGTTACATCAACGCGGATGCCCTGCATCTCGGCAGCTTGTAGATAGTAGTCCTGCGGCATCCCGCCGCAAACGGTAAACAGAAAATTGCGAAACTGAGCGGTGCTGCGCTCACTGAGTAAAGCCATATTCTTGGCCACTTCAAAAAATCGAATAGGATCCGAACAGGAGAGCAGGCATTCCAATTCGTGCAGTTTCTTATCGATGTCGATAAGGCAGCGCTGCTCCAAACGGATATGAGTTAAAAGTGTATCTGAATTCAAAAGTACCTCCGTGATGACGTATAAGCAGGCGTATAGTATGCGTATTGAGATAATTTCCCGACAGGAGAGGGTGATAATACGCAAACATTACGTTTGCTATACGCATTGAGCTTATACTACGTGTTTGTTTTAAAAGATTAGGAAGGAAACAAGGATGCAAGGTCTCAAATCAAATTATACAGTTTGTGGAAGAGCCACCGATGGAAGCACAACTTTTGTGCACACATTTACTTTACCACTTTTGGTGTGAATAAAAAAGTACATGGGTTCTGCAATTTTTGCGCAGGATTTATGCCGCCTTATTGATAAAAAACTGAAGCAGCGATTTCCATAGATGAAGTCGCTGCTTTTTCGATAACAACGTAAAACGCAAAAGGGGTATCTTCCATTCTTTGAATGGAAGATACCCCTTTTGCGTACAACCCGAATATTAATCTTAATAGCATAATACCACAAAATCCGATACGCTTCAACATTTTTCGTCACAATTCACTGTACCGAAACACATTTTTGTCACATTTACCATATTAGAATTGGAGTTCTGTTTGATAAAATTTGATAATGGCAGAAACCTATCCACAATTATAACGTTTTGAGAGGAGAAAAAGTTATGGCAAGACGCGGAGAAAACATTCGTAAACGTAAAGATGGTCGCTGGGAGGGTCGCTACATCAAAGGCCGAAAACCGGATAAAAAGGCGGTTTGGGGATATGTATATGGGCATACATACACGGAAGTAAAAAAGGAGCTGACAATACGCAAGAACACATTGCAAACATACACATTGTCAGCCAATAGTTTAACGTTTTCGGAGCTTTCTCGGACCTGGGAAAGCTCCATTTCTTTAGGAGTCAAAGTCTCCACAGCCGCACACTACCACTATACCTTACAGCATTACATTTTGCCTGTGCTGGGCGGTTGCCGCCTGCAGGACTTGAGCGAAGCGGTGCTAGAGCATGGCGTGCTGCAAATCATTGCCCCGCAAAATCAAAGCCATAAGGCGTTGGGGCACACTATGGCGCGGGAGTGCTTGACGCTAGTGCGCCGGATTTGCCGTTACGCCGCTCACCTGCACTTGATGCGTCCTTTGGAAATACAAGTGAAGCTGCCGAAAACAACTCCTGTGCAAACGAAAGTGCTGGAAAAATCCGAGCAGCAACAAGTGCAGTGCTATGTACGCCGGTCTCCGACAACCCGCAAAGTTGGATTGTTGTTGATGATGCAGATGGGGCTCCGTATCGGCGAGGTTTGCGGTCTGCAATGGGGTGATTTTGATTTGGCTGCGGGTGTCCTGTCCATACGACGCACGGTCAAGCGGGTCTATATTGCAGCACAGAAAACAAAAGTTTTGGTGCAGTCGCCTAAAACGCAAAGCTCTGTGCGGCAAATACCAATCCCGCGCAGTATTTTACAAATGTTAAAGCAGCTGCACAGTGACCATAAAGCTGATGATTGGTTCCTATCCGGCAACGCTCAAAAGCCCGTAGAGCCGCGGTGCTACCGTAAGAGCTTGCACGGATACCTGCGTCAAGCCAGTGTGTCGGCAGTGCGTCCCCATGCACTGCGGCATACTTTTGCAACGACTTGCTTACAGGCCAAGTGCAATATAAAAACGCTGAGCGAGTTGTTGGGTCATGCAAGCACCGATGTTACGATGAAACGCTATGTACATACCTGCTGGGAATGGAAGCGTTCAGAAATGGATAGAATCTTCCGATAACAATGAGGGGTCAATTACATGGTCTGTTTGAAGTAAAACAACTTATTATCGATAAAATAGAACAAGTGCGTTGCCATTCAAAGAATGGAGGATACCTCACAAAAGCCGGAAAGTGAGGTGGACGATATGGCATTGCAGCTGTTCGACCATAACAAAAAAGCCTACAAAGTAGCAGTTAATATGATGCAGCAGTACGGTAAAGCTGCTATTGTTCACCCCACCGGCACGGGTAAAAGCTACATTGCGTTCAAGCTCATTGAGGACCACCCCGATGAGGTGATTTTCTGGCTGTCCCCCAGTGAGTACATCTTCAAAACCCAACGTGAACGCCTACTGTACCAAGACCCAGACTTCACGTTGCAAAACGTGCATTTCTACACCTATGCCAAACTCATGTGCTGCACGCCAGAGCAACTGAACGAAATCGTAGCGCAGCGACCCAGTTACATTATACTGGATGAGTTTCATCGAATCGGCGCGGAATTTTGGGGCGAGAGCACACAAAAACTGTTGGTGCTCTGCCCGCAGGCAAAACTGCTGGGCTTGACCGCTACCAATGTGCGTTACCTGGACAATAACCGTGACATGGCTGAGGAACTGTTCGATGGCCATGTTGCATCCGAAATGACCCTGGGCGAAGCAATCGTCCGGGGCATTTTGCCTACCCCGAAATATGTGACCACCGTGTTCAAGTATCAGCAGGACTTAGTGCGGTATCAAAACCGTGTGGACAACCTGCGCAGTCCTGGCATCCAGGATGTGAACCAGAAATATCTGGATGCATTGAAGCGCGCATTGGAACGGGTTGACGGCCTGGATAAAGTATTTGCCCGCCACATCACGAACAGAGCAGGGAAGTACATCGTGTTCTGCTCCGGCAAGGAACACATGGAAGAGATGATTTCCCATGTGCCGGAGTGGTTTGCATCCATTGACACCGCGCCAACTATCTACAAAGCCCTATCAGACGACGCGTCCACAGACAAAGCCTTCGCAGCCTTCAAAGCAGACAACAACGCGCACCTGAAGCTGCTGTTCTGCATCGACATGCTCAACGAGGGCATCCACGTCGAGGGTATCTCTGGCGTCATCCTGTTCCGCCCGACGATTTCCCCCATCATCTATAAGCAGCAAATCGGCCGTGCCCTGACGGCAGGGGACAGCACCACGCCGCTGATTCTGGACGTCGTCAACAACTTCGAGGGCCTGTCCAGCATCAGCGGACTGCAAAACGAAATGACTGCCGCGGTGCAGCGTCTCTATGCTAACGGTGAGGGTGACAAAGTCGTTACAGAGCGCTTTGAGGTTGTGGAACAGGTCCACGACTGCCGCGTACTGTTTGAGCAGCTGCAAAGCAGTCTGTCGTCCACCTGGGACCACTACTTCTCCGAGGCCAGCATCTACTACGCCGAGCACGGAAATCTGGACATCCCGCGGCGATATAAAACGCCAATGGGCTTGAGCCTTGGCTCGTGGCTGCAAATCCAGCGCCAAATTCGCGGTGGTACTTGTTCCGGAAGATTGACCCAGCAGCAGATTGAACGCCTGGACAGCATCGGTATGCGCTGGGACAACTACAGCGACTTGGCCTGGGCAAAGGGCTTGGAAGAAGCCGAACAGTACTACGTTAAGCATGGGAATCTCCTGGTTCCCGCAAACTGGAAAACAGAAGATGGATACCCACTGGGAACATGGATTACCAACAAGCGCACCGAAAAGGCTGCCGGTCGGTTGGACGCAGAGAAGATCACCAGCTTAGAACAGATCGGCATGGTGTGGGATGTATTTGACAAGAAGTGGGAGCAGGGCTTTGCCGCGGCGGCGCAGTATTATGCCGACCACGGCAATTTGGTCATGCCCGTGTCCTACACAACCAAAGATGGCCTGCGGCTTGGCATTTGGATAAGAAACCAAAAACAGACTTATGCGAACGGCACGCTGCAGCATGAAAAAGCTGCGCGGCTGGAAAGCATCGGAATTCGGTGGGAACAGAGTAATTATGATTTCCAGTGGGACAGGGCCTATGCGGCGGCCAAGCTGTACTTTGAAGAAAAGGGAAGCTTGAACGTCCCGGTTGGGTATATCACGGCGGATGGCATAGCCCTGGGCAAGTGGGTGGCCCGCCAGCAGTATGCCTATAAATATCCGGACAAAAGCAACTGCAGGCTGACTTCGGAGCGAATTGCGCTGCTGGATAAAGTCGGTATGCAGTGGGAAAAGCCGGACCCCTGGCAGCATAAATACGACCTGGCGCTGGGATACCTGCAAACGCATGGAAATCTACAAATCCCGGCTAAGTACAAAACAGCGGATGGTATCTGGCTGGGGCGTTGGCTGTACGACCAAAAGGTTTTGCTGCGCAAGCAGTCGCCCAGGCTAAACGCTGAACAGGCAAATAAATTGCGGAAACTGCTGCATGAGGGTACAGCAGATAAAGCGTGCTGAAGAAATTGAGGAGAAACCATGACAAGATTTAAGCATGATTTGATTTTGCGAATCATAAAAGTATTGGATGCGGTGCTTGTGACGATACCATTTGCACTATGCTGGTATATGTATTATGCAAAGCACATTGTATCGCCGTTTTATGCCAAAGGCGATTATCTGGTAGTGGCGCTGTTCTTTGTGCTTTTTATCATGTTTGGCCGTGTCTACGATGCGTTCTTAATGTCGATGTCTCGTATTTCCGAGATTGTCTATGCGCAGTTTTTGGCGGCGGCTGTCAGCGATTTCATTATGTATATCGTGATTTGGCTGCTAAGTAAACATTTGCCCAATATTCTCCCGGGCATTGCTGCACTAGTCGGTCAGCTGATTTTGGCGGCGGTTTGGGCCTATAACTCGCATCACCTGTACTTCAAGACTTTCCCGCCGCAAGCTACCGCCGTAATCTACGATACTCGCCAGGGCTTGGAAAAGCTGATTGGTCAGTATGGATTGGACGGCAAATATAAGGTTGTGATAACTGCCACGGCAGAAGAGTGCATTGAGGATTTGTCCATGCTGGACGGCATCAGCACGGTATTTATTAGCGGCGTTCACAGCCATGACCGCAATATTATTTTGAAATACTGCGTGGAAAACAACATCAATATGTTCGTAATTCCACGTATCGGCGACACGATTATGTCCGGCGCGTATCACATGCACATGTTCCATCTGCCGATGCTGCGCGTTGGCCGCTACAACCCGCAGCCGGAATATCTGTTTATGAAGCGCCTGCTGGATATCGTGATTTCCGCGGCCGCACTTGTGATTCTAAGCCCTATTTTCTTGGTGACAGCCATTGCCATCAAGGTGACGGACCACGGCCCTGTATTTTACAAGCAGATTCGTTTGACGAAAGACGGCAAAGAGTTTGGAATCTTGAAGTTCCGCAGTATGCGTGTCGATGCCGAAAAAGATGGTGTGGCCCGCTTGTCCAGCGGTGAGCATGATGACCGCATCACGCCCGTTGGTAAAGTGATTCGTGCCTGCCGCATAGATGAGCTGCCGCAGCTCCTCAACATACTGCGAGGGGAGTTGAGCATTGTGGGTCCCCGCCCGGAGCGGCCCGAAATTGCAGCCCAATACTGTGAAGAAATGCCAGAGTTTGCACTGCGCCTACAGGCAAAAGCTGGCTTGACCGGCTATGCGCAGGTTTACGGTAAGTACAACACGACTCCGTATGACAAGCTGGTTATGGATTTGATGTACATAGCACATCCGAGCATTGTAGAGGATTTGAAGATTATGTTTGCTACGGTGAAGATTTTGTTTACGCCGGAGAGCACGGAAGGCGTTGCAGAAGGACAGACAACAGCTAGCACAAAGTGATGCGATAGAATTTGAAGGCGTGACAGACAATGAAAGGGAATTTGCAGCGATTCATAAAAAATTATTGGGCAGCACTGGGTGGTGCTGCCTTAGTTCTCTGGCTAGAAGTCCAAATGGTTAAGGGAACTATGCCATATGGAAATAAGGCACAGCAGATTTCCAATATTTTACTACTCGTAGTGGGCTTTGTAAGTGCTCTCATATGGAATGGGCGGACTGAACAACGCAAAGCGGAACTTTTGCAGATCGCCTTGCTGGTATGCGAGGCGTATCTAATCAATGTCGATGTATTTTCAAATTGGATAAATCACTGGTCAGACCTGTATACCAATGGATGGAATTTGACGTGGGTTATTAGCGGTAGCTTTGGGCTGCTTTGGGTCTCAGGACTGTTTGAAATGATAGTTCGGAGTTTGCTCCAAGCAATATTTCATCTGGCTAAAAGGCTGAGAGAAATCGTACAGTGGTTCGAGCAGGCCGTTCAGAAGTGCGATAAAAGTATCCTCTTTGAAGGAATTGGCGGGATATTTGCTGACTATCTTTTTATCAACTATTTAAACCTAAATCAGAAACCGGAACAAACGATTCTGTGGGTAATTGGTTTTGGAGTTCTTTGGATAATTGGATGGACATTTATTCGATTGTTTATTGGCGTACGAAAAAATCTTTTAGCGGAGATCAAAGCGATTCCTGTACGAAGTGTTTTTTCGATTATTTGTGAAGGTTTAATACTAATTGGGCTGGCTTCGCTTTCGTTTTGGAGTCTTTCGATTCAAAAAAGTGCCGCTACGATAATGTTAGTGCTTCTTGCCGCAGTGATACTCTTTGTGATGCAGTTAAAGAAGATTTTTCAGAAAGGAATATTTCATCACTTTTGGGAAAACAAAGGAATCACACCGGAAGATTTGACATTGTTTATTCTGGGGTGTCTGCTGACAATTTTGATTTTTGTTGGAGTTGGAATGGCGCAAGAAAGCGAAGAGGTTCGAATTGACGATGTGACAAAACTGTTGGAGTTTTTCAAAACGGGAATAGAATTTTTTGAAAAAATTTTTCCATAACACAGAGAGGACTTATATATGGATGTTGCGGTTGCAGATATTAAAAAAGATGCTCTAATACCAGCAGTTTTGGAATATCTAGTTGTTCTGGCGATAGTTTTGCTTGTGCTTATTGCAGTCAAGACGATTTTACAATGGCTGAATCCGAAGGAAGGGGTAAAGAAAACGTGGAAACAGCATCGGCATAATGTCATAGGTGTCTTTTCGATTGTGATTTTGATTGGAGCAATCTGTGGTTGGATTATTCGGCAGAACGAATCACGGCTGGAACGGGCGAATCTTGAAGTCACACCAGCATTCGTGAATAGCTTAAAGGTAGTCACAAAGTTGATGATGTTTTCAGGCGCATTGATGCTGATTCTTGTTGTTGCTGGCTTTCTTGGGGGAGCAATCTTTATTGCGGGCAAAAGAATTTACTACACGATTGTTGGAAATAACGCCGGAGAAAGGCAAAGTGAGGAAGAAGACAAATCGTACGTGCTGATTGATGTGGCGAAATCGCGGGAGATTGTCAGTGTTCTGACGATGGGTGTTCTTGCTGTCTTTGTGGCAATACCAATCTTCTTTGGAGATATCCATGAGGGTGCTCTCAAATGCTGGTACGATGGCGTAAAAAATATTGGAGGAGTGTTGGCATCAAGCAATGAATTGCCATTTACAACAGCAGTCGTACTGTATCTGATTATTTACATTATTGTATTAGGCATTGTATTTTGTGCAGCCAATATCGTTTATACCATCATTGAAGATACGATTTCCGGGAATAGAAGAACTGGCTTTTTGCATGAGTATTCCAGCTCGATCGGTGTTCTGGCAGTCAGTCTTGCGGTTTTGTGCTCAGTCTATTTTGGAAAAGATGGTAATGGCCTATCCAAAATGGCAGAAATGACACAAAATGTTGTTTTGTCTCTTGTAGGAACGGTTTTGATTATTGCAGTTATCATTGTTGTTCTTGAAATTGTGCGTTTGCTGATCGATATGAAAGGAACGCTGATTCGAGAGGAGGCAGGATTCATTTTTGTCTATTTGGTACTTTTGGGAGCAACATTGATCGCACAAGTGCTTTATTCGCTGTATTCTGCAATAAGCAGTGCACTGGCTATAGACCAAACAGATAAAGTGAAAGAAATTTATCAGAGTATTATCGATGGCATGTGCGAAGTGGTAGAAGAAAAAGTGAATCAGTTAAAAAACAAGGATTCGCTTTCAAAGAAAACATCGTTTAAAATGTTTGACCGCAAAATCACAAGAAAGTGAGGGAAAAACATGGAAAATTCAACTGGCGAAAAAAGAATAAACGGTGCGGTAAATTCGGAAGAAGGCAATGTCGCAAAGCGGGCAGTGAGCAGTAAGACTGTCGGTAAGACACAGCTTCTCCAATTTGCAGTTGTCTGCCTGGCAATCGCCTCATTTTTTACGACGGCACAGGGCATGAACCAGTATATTTTTGATAACCCAGCGATTGCTTATGTGACGTCTGGGGCGATTCAAGGTATCCTACTGGCACTGAGTATGAACCTGCCCAAATTTATGAAACAAATTTGGGGAGAAAATAATGGCCTTTTGAAGGGCATAGGAAAATTGTTCATAGAAGTCATTTTGCTGCTCTTGACGGCTGTATCACTATTTTGCTCTTCGTGGTTCAGTTATGTCTATATTGCTGAAATGGTACACAAAGGTTCGTGGAATACGGACAGTAGACTTTTGGTACAACAGACCTACCGGAGTGAGCTGTACAGTGCAAGCGATTATGTAAAAGCTTATCGAGCCTATCTAGAAACTGAGCTTGGACAAAAAATCTTGAATCTTCAAACTTTAGCTAATCAGCTCCCGACGCAGGCTTCTGACTTCAGTATGGACTGGGATGCAGAACGGCAGAACTATGCCAGCGATGATACAATCGCAAGCAGCTATATGGCTACTGTCATAGAGCAGATGGAAAATGCGTTTGTCACGTCTCCTTCACAAGAAAATCGTAATCTTGCAGCACAGGCAGTTGAACAAGCGCAAGGAAATGTTGAGCAACAGCTGCAACGAAATCAGCAACAAATTGATGACCTAAATAATGATCTAACAAATATTGAATCAAGAATCCAGAGTTTGGAACGGCAAATCAGAAATGCAGGGGAAAATACAGATACAACAACACTCTATAATTCGTTAAATAGCAACTATGAACGACAAAATTCTTTGACAGAACGGCAACAGGAGATTCAAAACGAGATTTCTGCACTTCAGCGCGCAGAGGACAGACTTGGCATTTATGCTGTAAATCTTGGTCTATCAAATTCGACCAATAGTATTTCGATTAAAAGTGATTTGCTCGAATTACAGACAGAGCTTTTTAGTGATGACCCTGATGATCAAAAGTTAAAGGAACTGGCAACAGATACATTTAAAAATCTTCGCAGTTCGGAAGCTATAACTGAAACGGATGCTAATAGAGATGGCAACCTTTCTTATAGTACGTTGCTGACACAGATGAACGCGCTCGTCCTGAATCTGAATGACTACTCGGACGTGAAGAGTGTTGAAAAAAATCTGAATGAGTTAATGGCAAACCTGCGGGAAAATGCAGGCGTTTTAAGCAATAGCACAAGTTCTTCCAACATGGTCGATTCTTCATCATCTAGCAGTGCATCGACTAGTTCTTCGCCGTCCGATGAAGAAAATATGAACAATATGGACGGTGCGGACAATGCACCTGTGGATGATGCGGCGGATGCTGATTCAACGGCGGAAAGTCAGCAGAACGATTTGGAAAATACGCAAGGAACGGATGATGCCAATACTGACTGGAAAACTGTATGGCTTGAAAGAATTGAAACGCTGAAAGCGCAGATTAGCGCGCTGCCGGCGTTTATTGGTTCGTCCGCGGACGTGAGCGAGTTGACTGCGACGCAGCAGGCAAAGCTGACCAGTTTTGACCGTGATACTGCCTGCAATGCACTGGACGATGTGACACGCAGATATATCAATACCCACAATGCTCTGGAACAGGGTACGATTTATTTGACGAGTCCTTATAAGGGACTAGCTTTGTTTGCACTGGTGCTTGCATTTTTCTTGGATTTATCAGGTTTCGTGTTTGGCGTTGTTGATTTGGGCAATCAGATAACAAGCACGGAAAATAATTCGGATGCGCAGGAAAAAACGGATGAAAAATCGGTAAACATCAGCAACCTTATCAAAAATGCAAAGGCAAGAGTAAATGGTGAGAACAATCCGTGGAGTGTAAATCCGACAATGAATCACTATATTGTCGTAACGGAGCAATTCCGTCACGAGGATGGTGCGTATTATTACAGAACATTTGAAAATGGTGCCCGCAAAGAGTGGGAGGTCAGCGATAAAGAAGAGTATAGGGAAGGAATTTATAAAGTTAAAGATTTGGCAGATAAAACAGGCGAAAGGTTGCCGGATAAGGAACAGGAGCTTATTTTCAAAAATCAAAAAGCAGGAATGAGCGCCCAAGATGGCGTTTATCTGAACGGTGAACTGTCGTACTCAGAGGGAAGTTTGCTGTTTGAATCGGACGAAAACAAAAATTCCGCAGATAAACCAAAGAAACGGTATATTGCCAATCTCGAAGAATATGTTCCAATCCATTGCTATAATCCGAAACGTGGTGAGAACATGACGCAGCCGGCGATTGATCTTGAAAGAGACCCAATTGATGCAGAGATAGCCGTGCTTGCACTGAGCAAGAGCGGAACAAGAGTTGTGGCTGTGTATATTATCAAGAAAGCATGAGACGAGAGATGAAAAATGATTTCGGCCTTATCAGTATCATTATGGCGACCTACAATGCAGAAAAAACAATAGAGCAGGCCATTAGTTCTGTTCTGAACCAGACGTATCCGAACTTTGAACTTCTTGTGGTCAATGATTGCTCGAAGGACAAGACAGTGGAAGTGGTTGAGAAGGCTGCGGCAAGGGATAGTCGTGTGCGCCTTATTTCTAACGTAAAGAACAGCGGTGTGTCCTATACGCGCAAGCATGGTTTGGAAGAGGCGAAGGGCTCATGGATTGCAATTCTTGACAGCGATGATGCGTGGGCACCGGAAAAACTGGAAAAGCAGATTGCTCTTCAAAAGAGAGTGAATGCTGATCTGCTTTTCACGGGTTCAGCTTTTATGGACTCGGACGGACAGCCAATTGACTGGTATCTTCATGCTCCGGCAGAAGTGACCTATCGGCAGTTGCTGAAGCAGAATGTGTTATCCAATTCCTCTGCACTGGTGCGCAAGGAGTTGTACGCAAAGCACTATGCAATCGGTGACGGAATGCACGAGGACTTCGCAATCTGGCTCAGCATCCTGAAAGAGGGAAAGAAAGCCTATGGTGTGGATGAGCCGCTGCTTATCTATCGCATTGCAAAATCATCAAAGTCGGGCAACAAGGTCAAGGCTGCAAAGATGAACTGGAATACATATCGGTATGTCGGATTGAATCCGATAGAGGCCGCGTATTATGAAGGCTGTTACATGGTAAAGAATGTTACAATGGGTGAAATCATGCTTAGACTTTCAACCCCTGGAAATCAAAAATATATTCAAGCTACACAGTTTGACATAAACTACGGCGGCGGTGAAGCTAACGTAGCAG
>OIYY01001165.1_pt1 | contig 14947 bp, 11 predicted proteins | sample 1588341 | NCBI WGS metagenome assembly OIYY01 (sample SAMN03283287) | human gut metagenome | biome: human-associated habitat; material: feces | host: Homo sapiens | place: Peru | collected 2012 | reverse complement strand
ATTAGAGCTGGACGTGAGTTTGTTTATGGCGTAACAAGAAGCCAAGTGCTGAATGCCATAGCCAAGTTTGAGCGTAATCTGATTTTAGATAATTACGGCAAAGAAGGGTTCGACAACCTGATGCAGATGATAAAAGACAACAATAGCGGAGATTCACCGCTTGAGATTAATCAAGACATAGATCCTTCTGCAGAGATTTCAACAAACAAGAAATCAGAGTGGTGTGACAATCTTTGGAACAGTGTCATTGACAAAATCAAGAGCACTATTGGCTCCTCTATCAGCAATCCAAAGGGCAGACCATACATTAACTTCAATTCTCCGAGACGCAAAGATTTCTTCTATGATTGTGGCTACAGCGTTCGTTATGGCATTACCACCGTAACAATCAGTACACTTAATGGTGAAGATGCCAAAACACAAATGAATGAATTTATAGCCAAGAATGATGTCCTCACCCAATTACCAGACCTGAAGCTTAAACAAGGAACTAAGCAGAAGAATAAATGGGCATGGCTTATTACAGACACTTTGGACAAAACAGATGACGAGTTGGTGAATTGGTTTGCTGATACCATCTTAAAGTTTTATAGCATATTTGAAAATATAGGTAACTACTCAGCACCCCTATGGGCATGAGTAATCGTCTTACTGTTGTACTACAGCAAGAATTGCATTGAATTTCGAATTTCCGTTCTTCATAGCAGTTTCAGCGATGGAGTGCAACTTGGCAAAATCATCGGCACCGCTGTCTGTTCGGAAGCAACCGCTGACTTTCTGCTTTATCTTGATTTTCCTAACTCCCCGCTCACTGGCATTGTTATCGTATGGCACACTTGGATTGGAGAGAAAGGTAAATAGGTAGTCTTTGACTTTAAGGATACCTCTCTTGAATTTCTCAAACTCGTTATCTAAATGCGTGAGGCTTTCACCCAAGAGGTTCTTCATCTTTGTCTTCAGTACCTTTATCTTTCTAGAGGTAATGTTGTCCTCTCTTCTGAGATTTATAGAGTGTTCTATCAGATGGATGAATCTCCGTGACCAGTTCTGGTTTGGATCCAGTTCGTTCAGATACTCTGCATTCCTAAGAAGATGAGCCAGGCAGACCTGATGGTCCTTAACATTCATCTTGAAGTAGCTCTGATGTCTGTCAGTCACAAGTATCGAATAGGGAAGTCCCTTTGGAAACTTGGAATCTATGGCCTTCTGACCTCGCGATTCAGACTGAAACACGTATGTAAGCAGGTCGTTCTGGAATATCCAATTCCAATGCAGATGCTTTCCTACCGCAGCACCCGTTTCATCGGCTCCTACGACAGATGCAGTTTCCAGTCTCTTGCGTATTTCCTCGTATGCACTATCTGCCTTGCCGCTATTCTCTTTGAGTATGTTCTGCACTGTTCCCTCACTTATATTCTGGCCGGACAGGTCGGATATAAGTTCTGCAATTCTTTTGAACGGAATACACTGCACTACATTAAGGTATGTCACCAGTGCACGGAGGTTGTCACCATACTTGATACGACAGTTGGGAGCTTCGCAGTTGTTTACGCAACCGCATTCACAGACCTTCTCGCAATACTGTTCCTCGCAGGTCTCTACGACCACCTTGATATCAACAATTTGTGTCTTACGGATCTTCTGGCATGGTATATCAATCAAGAGCCGACCACAGCATTTACAATAGACTGGTTCGTGCTTTACAATTACGTCTGGTTCAGCTATAGTCTGCAGTGTGTGCCCCTTGTGGCCAGGCTGTCCACCGCTCGGCTTTCCGCTTGGCTTGCGAAGAGACTTTGTCCTGCGCTGCTCACGGGAAGCGATACTTTCTTGGGATGGAGGGATACTGCTGTTACTGCTGTTTTTCTCGGGCTTTCCTGGTGTACCTGATGTATCGTCATCAGTTTCCTCGAGTTCCTTGATACGCCCTTTAGCAACGGCAAGTTCTGACTTTGTGGAAGCAAGTTCTGTCTTTAGATTATGTATCTCCACGTCCTTCTGGTTAATGACACGGTTGAGGCGTCCGATCTCCTCTGTCTTCTCGGAGTCGGACTTCTCAAGTTTGCGCAGACGCTGGTTTATCTGGCGCAAAACAACATCTATGTCAGTACAGTCGCTTGCCATTTTTTGGTGCAAAGATAAGCATTTTTCTCCACATGGCAAAATCACGATTTACATCCCTTAACGCAGACTTTTGACTTACGGGGGAATGCAAAAACGCATCTCCTGGCAGATAATCTGTTGAAGGGCGATAATAGACAAAGGAGACATGTTGGAGGCATCATCGGAAAAGAACTCGTTAAATGAACTGTTTTAAACAGCCTACGTCCTCATCGACTCAATCATTAAAAAGTTTGTAATGATGAAGAAAATAAGCAAAATCAAGTTTATGCTTTATTAACGGGAAGTTTTCTATAGGGGTGCTGAGTAGTTACTTCTATAGGGGTGCTGAGTAGTTACCTTTTCCTCGTACAAGTATAAAAACTTCTAATTTTAACAAAAATATAACGCATAATTAGTTGGGGATTCATAAAAAATAGGTAATTTTGCAACCAGCAATTGAATACAAAATCAATATTAAAAATAAAGAACTATGATTAGATTAAATGTATTTTTTGAGAAAAAGGAGGAGGTAAAGGTTGAGGAAATCAACGCTTTGTGTAAGGAGTTGGTAGAGAAGTCCTTGAAGGACAATGGCAATATTGCCTACGACTATTTCACCAGTGGAACTCGCAATGGTGTGATGATGATTTGCGAGACATGGGAGAACGAGGAAGTTCTGAAAGCTCACATGGCTTCTGAGCATTTCACTACATTGGTTCCAAAGATTGAAGCTCTTACCAAGAATGGCTTGAAACTGGAGCAGTTCACTTTCTAAATCTTTTCAGACATCAGTCCGTGATGATACATTTTCTTCTTCATCACCGGCTGATGTTCTCATTATTATTATATAGTTCTATTTTACTTCTGTAAGCTTACCCGTTTGGGAATCGATGATATAACCATGCAGATTGACATCTTTTGGTACAAGAGGGTGGGTACGGATGGTATTAATCGTATTTCTTACAGAATCCTCGGTGTCGTGGAATCCCTCCAGCCAATGGTCTAGGTCGATGCCGCAAAGTCCGATGGTGTCGATGACATCCTGATGGATGCCGCGCTTGAGCATCAATTCCTTCATCTGCAGTCCGTTCATGTGGCAGGCACCGCAGTTGGAGTGGGCGATGACCATGATTTCCTCTACACCCAGTTCGTAAATGGCAACCAGGAGGCTGCGCATGGCGGAATCGAATGGACTGATAACCAGTCCACCGGCATTCTTGATGAGCTTGGCATCTCCATTCTTCAATCCCAATGCTGCCGGCAGAAGCTCTGTCAGGCGGGTATCCATACAGGAAAGGATGGCAAGCTTCTTATTTGGGTATTTGCTCGTAAGATACTTTTCGTAACCCTTGCTGGCTACGAATTCCTCGTTGTACTTGATAATTTCCTCTATAATCATAGTAGTGCAAATGAAATGTGAAACGATTTTTTTTCCTATTTTTCTGGGGTAGGCTTGAGATAAGCCATGAACTTCTCCGGCTGATAGTTGAGAATCAGTTCTTCTGGGAACTCAGCTTTCTCTACCAGCGGCATGATGTTGCTGTAGTCGGCAATCATGGTAGAGAAGTGGGCATCACTTCCGAAGATGACAGGTGTCTTGTATTTCTTGGCAAGTTCCAGCAGTTCCAGGTTATTGGGAGCTGCCACCGTTTTGTGACGGATGGGAGCCATGGAGTGATTGTTGATTTCGAGCAAGGTATGCGTCTCCTTGGAAACCTTCATCAGAGCCTCGAAATCCAGTTCTGCCGTTCCATCTCCAGGATGGGAGATAATCTGCACGAATGGATTGCGCATGGCATTGATGACACCCTGCGTATTCTCTTCCTTGGTTCCTCCCTGCCAGCAAAGGCTATGAATGCCAGCGATTCGGATATCAAGCATGCGCCAGTAATCCTCATCGAGGTCAATATCGCCCTGGGTATTGAGGATGTTGAGTTCTGCTCCCAGCATCAGCTTGATTCCATAGAGCTGACGGGGAACGCAATGCAGGTTTCTGAAATAGATGGGATCACAGGTGCCTGGGATATGTGGTCCGTGCTCTGTGATTCCCAGTATTTCTAACCCCTTTTCTTGTGCAGCCAAGGTCATTTCCTGCAAACTGCTGTAGGCATGACCGGATGCTATTGTATGCGTATGTACGTCTAATAATGTTTTCATACTGCAAAGGTACGGTTTTTATCTGAATGACGCAAGAAAAAAATGAAAAAACGTGTTGGATGTGACAGATGAATTGCCTTAGCAAATTTTCGGTTGTGTTACTAATGTATAAAAGTTGCTGGAATATTTGGGAATTAATAGAAAAAGCACTATTTTTGCACTATTAATCAAAATGAAAAATGAAGTATGACATATTTGAATCAATATCACAAAGAAAGTACAGAGAGAATGCTTCGCAAGTTGGCAGAATGGAAGAAGTCACCGACTTCCTCTTCAGAAGCTGCGCAAACAATGAAACGGAATCTTGCTCTAGCTCTGAGTATGGAGGCAACTTATATAGCGAACAAAGCTATGTAGAAAAATATGCCAAAGAAAATAATTGTTGGTATTTTATAGAAGAAGTTTTCAATCTAGGAACGCCAGGACCATCTGGGAGCGAAAATGATACTTATGTAGATAAGGAAGGCGGCGTAGTTTACAAGATGAATAATTTAATTCATACAGGAAGTTTCTATAAATTATTTAAAAGACTATTGATACATAATAGTTTGTTCCCGCAAACCGCTTACTTTCTTGTAGGTTTTACTGGATATGAAGGAAGAACGATTTATCCATTGTTGTCTCAGGTGTATATAGAAAATGCCAAACCTGCAGAACCTTCAGAAATTAAAAAATATATGATGGCTTTGGGGTTTTGTCCTATTGATGATTGGGCATATGAGGGAAATGGTATTGTGATTTCTGATTTGAAGCCAAAGAATGTCTTAAAAGATATTGATGGGGACTTATACGTTATAGATGCAGAAATAAAAGTAAAATCTAATTAGTTTTGTTGCGGGTGTCTTTCTGAGGGATCATGAGTATCTTCAGCGCAATCCGCAATACCGACCAGATGAAGTAAAATCGTATCGCGTAAGAGAACTGTTCAATCGGTTTATGATGCTGCTGGAGAAGGATTACAAGATTTCAAGAGATGTGAACTATTATGCCGAACAGATGAATATCTCTTCGAAATATCTGACCAACATCGTTAACCAGGTGACGGGGCATACCCCCAAGACCATCATCGATCAATACGTGATTCTGCAGCTCAAGCTGCATCTTAAGCGAAGCACGCAAAGCATCAAGGAGATGGCCTGGGAGTTTCATTTCGCCGACGTCAGTTTCTTCTGCCGATATTTCAAGAAGCATACAGGTCTGACACCGCAGCAGATAAGGTCGTAATCACAACCTTCAGTTTTTCTCTGATCTCGGCTTCTTCTATCTCGCCGATGTATTCAGGTGACAGCGCCTTGAGTTCTTCGAGGCATCCCATCTGCATCATCGTGGCGATAGGGAGGAGCTTATGTGCCGCCTTTCCTATGCGGTCGGTAGATAAGGATTCCTCTTCTATGGCTTCTTTCAGATTCGTGAGATGAGCGGCAAGTTCCTGCTTCACGGTATCAAGAATCTCCTTCGCCGCTTCTTCGTCGCCTCCGGCAAAAGCAAGAAGAGCATCCAGCTGAGGATTGGATTTCTGCTGGGATGATAAAACTGGCTGGAGTGATGAATCAGGCTGGGATGGAGTTCCAGACTGGGCATCCAGTTGAGGCTGGGACTCTATTCCCAGGATATCAGACAGTTTCTCCATACTGAATGGCTTGAACAGGCAATCATCGAAGCCTGCTTTCAGAAGCTGTTCCAGGATGCTTGTGTCGTGAGCTGTCATCGCTACCACCATCATCTTGGTATGGTTGATGTGGGCAATCATATCCATGCCGTTCATCTCGGGCATTTCGATATCCATCAGCATCAGGGCTGGCTGCTCGTTATGCAGCGTGGTGAGGGCATCCATTACATGATTGCAGGCGAAAACCTGCCAGGTGTCGCCTACGATGCGGCGCAACATCTCCTGGAGAAGCTGGAGCTGCAGCTTGTCATCATCCAGAATCAGAATCTTGTGATTGGCAAATTCCGGTTTCTTCTTTATATCAGTAACCTGATGGCTATCGGAATTCTGTCCTTCCTTATCTTGAGCAGAATCGGGAGAAGGATCATGCTCAACTTCTGATGGAGCCATTTCCGGAGACTCCTCCTTTGGTGCTGGCTCGATAGGGATGGTGACGATGAAGGTAGAACCTTTGCCCAGGGTAGAGTGGAGGATGATTTCTCCGCCAAGCAGCGAAACCAGTTCTTGGGTGATGGACAATCCCAAACCGGTACCCTCGATGCCTTGGGCGCTCTTCAATCTCGTAAACGCCTGGAACACTTTCTGTTTCTCCTCATCAGTCATACCTTTTCCCGTATCCTTTACGCTCAGGGTAAGCGTAGGCTTGCCCAGAATTTCTGAAACCTGTGCCTGGATGGTAACGCTGCCCCGGTCAGTATATTTGATGGCGTTGCTTACCAGATTATCCAATATCTGACGAATGCGGAAGGCGTCAGCACGGAAGAATTCCTTCTTCATTGGAGAATCCGAAGAATCCGAAGTTCCCATCCCCTTCATCTTGCATTCGAATGAAATCTCCAATCCTTTCTCTTCTGCCCGCAATTTCATTCCCTCTACCGATTCAGCTACCAGTTGTGCCGGTGAGAAAGAGGTAGGCTGAACCTTCATCAGTCCGTTCTCCAACTGATGATAATCGAGCAGCGAGGCAACGAGATGTGAAAGATGAGCAGCAGAGTTCTTGATGTTCTGGAGGCATTCGAGGCCCTGAGGATTGCTGACGTAATCTTTCATCAGATCGATGAAGCCCGAGATAGAGGCAGCTGGCGCCTTGATATCGTGGGTGATGGTGAGGAGCAGGCGCTCGCGCTGGTTCATGATACGCTGGATTTCCTCATTGGCAGCCTCCAGGTTTTCCCTGTAGATACGCTCCTTTCTGGCATCGCGCCAGATAAACCAGATCATGATGACGATGGCAAAGAAGGCTACGATGGCGAGCAGTTCCATCTGCCACAACAGATGCTTTCTTGCTTCCATCGCCTTCTTGATGGCTTCCTGCATGTTGTCTTTTTCACGCTGGTGTACATCGCTCAGATGTTTGGCGGAGCGCAGGGCGAGTTTGGCGCTCACCATCTTCAGCTCTTCCATCTCCCTATTGATGCTCTGCTTGTGGTCTTGTGTTGCCACTTTCTCCTTTTTGTCTATCTGGTCGAGGATGGTCGCTACGTTTTCCGCCACGTTTACTGGGGTGGTAACAGAATCGATGACAGCCCGGTTGCTGTCCTGTTTTACGCTCAAGGTTTCGGCGTGCTCCTTCTTGAAGGCATCGGCGAGTCGGCGGAAGAATCCCCTTCGGGTCTTCAATACCTCTACCGTAGTCTTCTTCGCCTCGTGGGTTTGAGGTGCCTTGGAGTGAACCAGTATGGAATCCTTTCCCGTATTCAGATTCTTCACCTTATTCTGCAGATAGTTTTGGGTAGGTCTTCCTGCCATGGCATCAGACAGTTGCTTCAGGTTTCTCTGCTCCTCTTTGAGCAGGGAAGAGATGGTACTATCGGCGGCACCCCTTTTCTGGATATACTCGCGCGAAGCTTCATTGATGGCATTGATGCTCTTGGTGTTGCTATACACCAGACTGATTGCCAGAATCATGATAATGGCAATGGCGCTATATCCGAGGGCTACCTTGAGAGGAATATTGTTCTTGTGCATGAGAAATCGTTTAAAATTGATGAGCAGACCGATATCTTGCTCAATAGATATTTGTTTGCAAAGTTAATGCAAAAAAATGATATTAGAAAACAAAAGGGCTAAAAACAAGCCAGGAGACCAATGAATTCTATCATTAGTCTCCTGCCTGATTGAAAGCGACGCGTAATTACTAGTGTTATTCTATCTTTTCCTCTGTTAATTACTATTTTTTAAAGGTGATATTACTCTGCTACAGTAGAATCTGTTGCTGTAGAGTCTGCTGGAGTCTCTGCTGGAGTTTCAGCTGGTGTCTCTGCTGGAGTCTCTTTCTCTACTGTTGTGTCTGCTGGAGCAGCTGGTTCTGCTGGAGCTACTGTGTCAACTGGAGCAGCTGATGATACGCTTGCCATCTTGTTGCTGGCGAATACATTGCTAACTGAAACCATAACCATGGCAGCGATAGCTGCAAATACTAACTTCTTCATAATCTTTTATTTTTTTTATTGTGAATATTATGTTTATAACTTTCTTTGTGAACAGCCTTGCTTGCGTTACCGCTCATTGGCGTGTTCACTTTCTAATATCACAATCTGCGTGCCAAAAAACAAAAGAATTATCTAATAGTTTGATTATCAGCAGTAAATGCTTTTTATGCCAGAATTCTACATTGTGGAAAGTGTGGAACTGGTGTGGAATTATTCCCCAAAAAGTTGGGGAATGGTCATCAGATTCCCCATTTTCCCCAATTTCCCATATCATCAAAAGCCGTACTTCTTTCTATCAGATACCGTATTTCTTCATCTTATTGTAGAGCGTCTTTCTATCTACGGCGAGCAATTGTGCAGCCTTGCTCTTGTTGCCGCCTGCTGCTTTCAGCGCAGCTTCTATTCTCTGCAGTTCTGTTTCCTCATCGTGCAGGACGGTAGGGGCTTGTGGCTGGATATGCGCCATACTCTGTTCCAGTTCGGTTACTCCGATGTATCTTCCGGTGGCGAGCAGGGTAGCTCGTTTCATCACATTGTTCAATTCTCGCAGGTTGCCCGGCCAGTTGTAGGCGGCAATTCGCTCCTTGGCTTTGCCGTCGAGTCCTTCCACATTTCTGTTCAGCTCCTTGTTGGCGTGCTTGATAAAGAGGTCGGCAAAGAGGAAGAGGTCGGCACCACGGTCTTTCAGCTCCGGCATGTAGATGGTAAACTCATTGATGCGGTGGTAGAGGTCTTCACGGAAGTTGCCTTCTGCCACGCGTTGAGCCAGATTCTCATTGGTAGCGCATACCAGTCGGATATCGATATCTATTTCCTTGTTGCTTCCTACCGGACGGATTTTTCTTTCCTGGAGGGCACGGAGCAGCTGTACCTGTACTTCATAGTTCAGGTTTCCCATCTCATCGAGGAAGAGAGTTCCTCCGTTGGCAATCTCGAAAGCGCCCTTCTTGTCCTGGTCAGCTCCCGTAAACGATCCCTTCACATGACCGAAGAATTCTGATGCCGCCACTTCTTTAGGGATGGCACCGCAGTCGAGTGCGAAGAAAGGTTTATTGGCTCTTGTGCTGAGTTCATGGATTCTTCTAGCCACATATTCCTTACCTGTACCGCTGGCACCCAGGATGAGTACCGACATAGGGGTAGGGGCCACCAGCGAAACGAAACTGTAGAGCTTGCGTGAAGCCTCGCTTTCACCTTCCAGGTATTTGGGCACATCCCCATTGGCAGAGGAAGCCTGATTTCCTGCCTGCTTGCCAGGTGCAGCGTTTGTAGGAGTAGAATTTATGTCTGTGGAACGCTGACTATCTGCTGAGGCTGCATACGGATCCTGTTTTTTCGGAGTCTTGATAGCTTCCTTGATCTTATCCAGAAGGATTTCCGGATGGAAAGGTTTTGCCACATAATCGGTAGCACCCGATTTCATGGCGAGCACCACATTCTGAATTTCTGCATAGCTGGTCATCACGATGAAAGGCACCTGCACGCCATGCTTTCTCATCCATTGCAGCAGGAAGATGCCGTCGTGGTCGGGAAGGCGGAGGTCTGATAATACCAGATCGAATCCTCTTTCTGCCTCCTCGCAAACCTGTATGGCGGCCTTGACCGAAGTAGTTTTCTCCACCTCGAATCCCTTTTTTCTGAGCCATGTCTGAATCATGGTTCCAAATGCGATGTCGTCTTCAACTATTAGAATCTTTTCCATGTCATTGCGATCTTACTGTCTTGTTGTATCTTTCTTACTTGTATCTTTGTCTTCTAAAAAGATAGTGTTGTTTCAGAGTGCAAAGTTAGCACTAATATTTGGAATCTGCAAGGAAAAAGTGCTTAATTGTTTAAATGAATCGAAAAATTAGGAAGTAATCACATAAAAATGAAAACTAGTTGAGCTTTTTAACACTTCATCTATCTCTGAATTCAGGAAAAATATGTATTTTTGCATATTAAAACGAATCTATATAATATTTACGTACTAACAATAGTAGTTATGAAGAAACAAATACTTACATTGGCCATGCTGTCCGCTCTGGCGCTCTCAGCTCACGCCCAACAGCCAGCCAATCAGCTGTTGCCTTATCAGAACCCTACCCTTTCTGCCGAGGCAAGAGCCAATGACTTGCTTTCACGCCTGACCCTGGAGGAGAAGACGAAGCTGATGATGGATGCTTCGCCTGCCATCTCCCGACTGGGTATCCCTCAGTTTCAATGGTGGAACGAGGCGCTGCATGGCGTGGCACGCAACGGATATGCCACGGTTTTCCCTATCACCATGCACATGGCTTCTTCTTGGGATGATGCCTTGCTCTATCAGGTGTTTACTGCCGTAAGCGATGAGGCGAGAGCCAAGGCGCAGGTGGCGAAGAAGTCGGGTAATGTAAAGAGATATCAGAGTCTGAGCTTCTGGACTCCGAATGTCAATATCTTCCGTGATCCTAGATGGGGACGCGGACAGGAGACTTATGGCGAAGATCCTTATCTCACTACACGTATGGGACTCGCCGTAGTGAATGGCTTGCAGGGACAGTCGTTTGACGGCAAGCCGCTGGCGGCTCCTGGCGTTCTGGCTTCCGATCAGTCTAAGACTCCCCAATATGTCAAGACACTGGCTTGTGCCAAGCATTTTGCCGTGCATAGCGGTCCGGAGTGGAATCGCCACGTCTTCAATCTGGAGAATCTGCCAGCCCGTGATTTGTGGGAGACTTATCTCCCTGCCTTCAAGTCGCTGGTACAGGATGGACATGTGGCTGAGGTGATGTGTGCCTATCAGCGTATAGATGGTGCTCCTTGCTGTTCCAACGCCAAGTTTGAGCGCCAGATCCTCAGAGACGAATGGGGATTCAAGGGATTGATTACTTCCGATTGCGGAGCTGTCAACGATTTCTATATGCCGGGCTATCATGGTACGGCAAAGACCGCTACCGAGGCAACTGCCCAGGCTGTGAATGCCGGTACCGATCTGGAGTGCGGCAGTGCCTATCGTACTATTCCGAAAGCTGTGAAGGCAGGAATGGTCAATGAAGATAAGGTAAACCAGAGTTTGAAGCGCCTGCTGGTGGCTCGTTTCAAACTCGGCGATTTCGATAAGGATGAAACCGTGTCGTGGACTCAGATTCCTGAGAACGTCATCGCCTGCAAGGCTCATAAGAATCTGGCTGAGAAGATAGCAGAAGAAGGCATCGTCCTTCTTCAGAACAGAAACCAGCTGCTGCCTTTGAACCGCAATCAGAAGATTGTGGTGATGGGACCTAATGCCAATGACTCCATTATGCTGCGAGGCAACTATTCGGGTTATCCTACCAGTTCTACCACCATCCTCCAGGGCATCCGCAACTATATGAAGGGGGCTGAGGTAAAGTATGTTCCGGCTTGTACCTTGACAAGAAACGAGGTGCAGGAGAGCCGTTTCAACCTCTTCCGTGAGGGAATGAAGGCCACCTACTGGAACAATCAGGAACAGAAGGGCGAGCCGGTGGCTACGGATGTGATGAAGACAGCCATCAATCTGAGCAATGGTGGTAATACCGTGTTTGCACCGGGTGTGAATCTTACTCATTTCTCAGCCCGCTATGAGGGAGTGTTGACTCCTGACAGGGATGAGGATCTTACCATCAATATGGGTATTGATGACGGTTGCCGCCTGATAGTGGATGGTGATACCATCGTGAACATGAGGGAGTGTTGGGGCCGTGTGGCGCCTATTATCAAACCGCTCTCTCTGAAAGCAGGCAAGCCGGTTAAGATTCAGGTAGATTATACCCAGAAGGAAGATGTGGCTGTGATGCAGTTTGATATCCTGAAGACTTCGAAGCCTACCAGCGAGCAGATTCTGGCAGAGGTGGGCGATGCGGATGCCGTGGTATTCGTAGGCGGTATCTCTCCAAACCTGGAGGGAGAACAGCTTGAGATAGAGGAACCGGGATTCAAGGGCGGCGACAGAACCGACCTGGAGTTGCCGAAGGCTCAGCGCCAGGTCATCGCCATGCTGCATCAGGCAGGCAAGCGTGTTGTCTTTGTCAACTGTTCGGGAGGTGCCATCGCCATGGTTCCTGAGACAGAGAATGCCGAGGCAATCCTTCAGGCATGGTATCCTGGTGAACGGGGTGGTGAGGCTGTAGCCAAGGTTCTCTTTGGCGAGGTGAATCCATCGGGCAAGCTTCCGGTTACCTTCTATAAGAGTGTGAACGATCTTCCTGATTTCCTCGATTATACGATGAAGAATCGTACCTATCGTTATTTCAAGGGTGAGCCTTTATTCCCATTTGGTTACGGATTGAGTTATACCACTTTTGAGTATGGCAAGCCTACCCTGATGCAGGTGAAGAGCAGGAAGCGTGGCAGCAAGGCTCCTGATTACAAGCTGATGTTCTCCTTGCAGAATACGGGCAAGCGTGAGGGTACCGAAGTAGCGCAGGTTTATATCAAGCGTGTGGATGACGTGGATGGACCTATCAAGAGTCTCAAGGCATTCAAGCGTGTGTCTTTGAAGGCAGGCGAGCGCCAGATGGTGAGCATCGATCTTCCTCGCAAGAGTTTCGAGGGTTGGGATGCCCAGACCAACACCATCCGTGTGGTTCCTGGCACTTACCAGGTATTTGTTGGCGGCTCCAGCGCTGATGCAGCCAAGACTAAGATAGAAGTGAAGATCAAGTAAACCCTCATAGCTGAAAGTTCGGCATGTTCGGCGAACTTTCAGCTATGGCTCATTTTTTAACCATTATGCTTGGTTTATTCGGATTTTCTTTGTAACTTAGCAGCGCAAAACGTAAAGCATGAAGGAATATGGCAAAAATAGTAAATTTCTATCCTGTAGGAATACAGACATTCTCAAATATCAGAGAGGGGAATTATCTCTATGTAGATAAGACCCAATACATCGTGGATTTTCGAGAAAAAAAGATGAAGTACGTGTTTCTGAGTCGTCCAAGACGATTCGGAAAGTCGCTCTTTGCCTCTACCCTCCAGGCTTATTTTGAGGGAAGAAAGGAACTCTTCGAGGGATTAGCCATTGCTGATTACGAGAAGGAATGGGTAAAGCACCCTGTGTTTCATTTCGACCTAAGCGGTGCCAAGCACATGAGTGTGGAGCAGCTGGAAAGATACCTGGCAGATATGCTTGAAGAGCAGGAGACTATCTGGGGATACAAGACGCACCAGGTAGATGCCAACCTCCGCCTGAAAGACCTGGTGAAGCGGGCTTACGGGCAGACGGGCACGAAGGTGGTAGTCATCATCGATGAATATGATGCCCCTCTGCTGGACGTAGTACACGAGAAGGAGAACCTGCAGCCACTTCGTCGCATCATGCAGAACTTCTACAGTCCTCTGAAGATGCTCGACCCATATCTGGAGTTCACCTTTATCACGGGTATCACCAAGTTCTCGCAGCTCAGCATCTTCAGCGAACTCAACAACCTCGACAACATCAGCATGTTCGACCAGTATTCTGCCATTTGTGGTATCAGCAAGAAGGAACTTATCACGCAGATGAAACCGGATGTGGCAGCATTGGGAGAAGACCTGGGCATGACGTATGAGGAATGCCTGGCTGAGCTGACAAGATTCTACGACGGTTATCATTTCTGTGAGAAATCAGAGGATGTCTTTAATCCGTTCAGTCTGGTAAAGGCGCTGAATGCACGCAAAATTGCTCCTTACTGGTTTGGCTCCGGCACGCCAACTTATCTTATCAAGACGCTGCAGAAGTATCACGTCAATGTGATGGACATAGAGAAGAAATCATGTGATGTGGATGATTTTGATGTTTCACCGGAAATGATGACTTCAGCGCTTCCGCTGCTCTATCAGAGTGGCTATCTCACCATCAAGAAGTATAACCCGATGCTGCATCGCTATACTTTGGAATACCCAAACAGAGAGGTAAAGATAGGTATGCTCAAGAGTCTTGCGCCTAACTATCTTTCACCAATATCCCTGGACAATAACAGCTTGGTGGGTGATTTCCTGGAAAAGCTCTATGATACTGATGTAGAGGGAGCGATGGTGCGCCTGAAGGCATATCTTGCCAGCATCTCCAATCGTTTGAGTAACAAGAGTGAACGGGATTTCCAGACCGTGTTCTATCTTATCTTCAATCTGATGGGTGCCCATATGAGGGTAGAAGAGAATAGTGCAATAGGTAGGGCTGATGCCGTAGTGTATATGCCGGATGCCGTATTTGTTTTCGAATTGAAGTATGATGGTTCTGCTGAGGAAGCAATCAGGCAGATAGATGAAAAGGGATACCTGATTCCGTATTCTGCCGATGGCAAGCGTTTGTTTAAGATTGGTGTAAATTACGACAGCACCCAGCGTACTATCAGCGATTGGATTATCAAGGAAGAATAAAGAAAGGATTAGGAAGAATAGAGAAAAATCCGAAACAGAAGCTTGCCAAGTTATCTGTTTCGGATTTTTTTGATACTTTTTCGTTAGGATGAGTCGAGTATTTAGAGCCTACTTAATTTGTTAACGAATCTAACTCACACTAAATTGGACTTTGGTTGAATATCAAGAAGTTAGGCGTTTGCCTTTATAATATAGGTAACAATATGGAAACGAGCGGACTTCTGCTCGTTTCTGTATTTTGCAA
>OIYY01001163.1_pt1 | contig 14986 bp, 11 predicted proteins | sample 1588341 | NCBI WGS metagenome assembly OIYY01 (sample SAMN03283287) | human gut metagenome | biome: human-associated habitat; material: feces | host: Homo sapiens | place: Peru | collected 2012 | reverse complement strand
CATGAAAATCTACCGACAATGTTGTCATGTTTGTATGCTATCACCTACGCAATTGGCTTCCCTTCATCCCGGTAAATCAGATATTTTCATTCCATCAATTCCACTGCTGTCTCTTTTTGTAGACAAGTACTCCATGGCAGCTTTTATATTTGGTTCCTCAACAATGTCATTCACAGTTATATCCATACGCACTCCTTGTCCGTAGAGTTACTAATTCTACTGTTATAATTTCCATATAATTCATCCTATTAAATTCTATAAATACTCACACTCCTTGCAACTACTATATTTCGCATAGAAATTTACAAGGACATTATGACTACGGCGTTGTGTCAATTCCCCATAGGTAATGTATCTCGAAGCACTTGCAGGAAATGCATCTGCCAGCACAATAGAGCTGGTGTCAATTCCTCATAGGTAATGTATCTCAGGAAAATATACAGTTTTTACAAAAGAATAAACAAGTGTCAATTCCTCATAGGTAATGTATCTCATTATAGATAATGGAATTTACCTTGAATACTATTCTGGTGTCAATTCCTCATAGGTAATGTATCTCAACTGATTTAATCAGTATCTATAAATGATACTACTCCATTTTCATCCCAAAATCAATATAAAATGGTAAAAAAGTCCGTCGACCTCAAGCATCATAATATCAGCAAATCCTTCATTTTCAAGGATTTAGCAATATTTCACTATTCATCCCTGACATCGACAGACTTTTCAGCTCCAAATCCGATAAAATATATAAAAATGAGTTGTTTTTTTACAAAACTGTCACCAAAAAAACACTTTAAACCATTATATTTACTGAAATTTTAGGTCGACGGACTTTTTCATTCAGTTTTCTGCGCATATTGGCTCTTTCCTTAACATTTTATGTTAAGCTTGTATATAAAGGTGAATTCTTCTTTACATATACAGCAAAAAAGCCCTGTCCTTATGAACAGAGCCCTATGCATTATTTTGCACTTACAAGCCTTACTATCACATCAATTCCAGCCGCCCAAAAGAGTATCGCCCCCACGATATATACCTTTGTCTTCTGCTCGAAACCGAAATGATATCCTGTGTAAATGCCTGCCACTATACAGATAACAGTGAGCAGCGCCACCATTATCATAATGGTGAAAAGTCCGGTACCAAGGAAGCCGAATGCTATTCCTGCAAGAACCGTATAAAGTGCGGTGATTCCTGCTATCCTTAACACTCTTTTCATGTCAAGCTGCGCCTGACAATGTTCCTCAATCCTTTCATTTCTTATAGCCTTTCCTATAAGCCTGATCCCCAGTCCTATCAGTATTCCGATAGAAATTATCTCTCCTAAAAGTGCTTCATCCTTCACCGAGTATTTCCCATTAAGAAAGCTTGACAGGAAATACCCGATGTACATTGCTAACAACTGGCAAACTGCAACTATGAAGCAAATGGCTGTAAGCTGTTTCTTATTTACTTTCTGGATCAGGGATCCCTGACATTCCATCGCAACGAAAATCTCAAGCGAACTTCCCGCCACGATTAACAGATATTCTATCCAGCCCATTTTTGCCTCCCCTAATGTACAAACATCCTTTAATTAATTATTTGTCGCTATCTGCCTTAGCATCTATTGAAGCTAATTTATATATGAACTTAACGCTGCCCGTCTGTCCATCAGCAATTGCTGAGTATGTCTGATATTCCTCACCTGCGTCAATTACTGCCTGAAGCTTGTCGGTGAATGGCTTTAAGTCGCCGTTGTATGCGTCGAGAATCTTGTTGATTCCTTCCTCATTAAACTGTACCATACCATCTGCAAGTGTGTGTGCTCCCTCTGAAAGTGTCTTAGAGCCTGTTGTGAGCTGGTCAACACCTGAAACTATCTGATTTGTTCCGTCTGCAAGCTGGCTTGCTCCGCTGTTGAGCTGTGCATTGTTTGCTACAAGTGTATTTGAGCCATCCACAAGCTGCTTGATGCCACTTGTAAGCGCCGGTACTGAGTTCATGAGCGACTGTGTTCCGGCTGAAAGCTGGCTTGCTCCGGCATTGAGTGCTGTTGCTCCGGCATTAAGTGTATCGTTGTTTGCAACTAATGTATTTGAGCCGTCCACAAGCTGCTTGATTCCTGATGTAAGGGTAGGCATACTTGCAATAAGTCCATTCTCTCCATTTACACCTTCATTAAGCTCTGCTACACCACTGACAAGGCCTTGAGCATTTATCTTTTCATGAATAGAATTCATTGTCTCAGAAGCTCCTGATACCGCTGCAGTTGCTGCCACTGTCTCTGAAACCTGCTCACATGCACCGCTGAGCTTTTCTGCCAATGTATTTAAAGCACTTTCTACACCAGCATTTATCTGCTTTTTATTATCATCAGATGATAAAACATTTTCCAACTGTGTTTGAGTCATATTTAACAGGGTATCTGATGCTTCATTTTTACTATAAAGGAATTCTGCTAACTGACTAGCTGACATATTTTGTATAGCGTTATAGTCAACAAAAGCCTTTTTGCAATCATCATTTTCTAATATTTTCTTTGTCAAAGCATCTATAGTTCCAGTTTGTGTTGCTGCATTAATAGCATTAGCATAATCATCACTTGTTTGTTTATACACCTGCTTTATGCTTGAAGCTAATGTATCACTATCTACTTCACCTGCTTTTACATTTGCAGCACTTGAAAGGATACTATTGACAACAACTTTATATGTAGAATCAAGATTTTTTTCAAAATTCTGACTAGCTGTACCGTTATATAAACTAGTATAAAGTTCTCCATCAACTACATTTCCATTTTTATCAGTTCCATATCGTAGTCCATTATATATTGTAGTTTTTACTGTATTACCAGTCTCTCCAGCAAATGAATCCCTCACATTCTTGGCTGCGGTAGACTGAATTTCTGTTTTCTGGTCATTAGTCGGTCCTGCCTGCAATGTCTTGTCAAGCTCTTGAACTCCAGCATTAAGAGCACTTGTACCTTTTGAAAGTTTTGATACACCACTAACTAATGTGCCTGATTTACTTCCCAGCTCGTTGATTCCTGCATTGAGCTGACTAGCTCCATCTGTATACGTCTTAAGTCCATCCTTAAGCGTTGCACTTCCGCTTGCAAGCTGGCCTGCTCCACTATTGAGCTTATCTGCTCCTGACACAAGGGCTCCTGTGCTGTTTCCAAGTGTATTCAGTCCACCACTTAATGTACTAACTCCATCAGTATATGTCTTAAGTCCACTCTGCAGTGTGCCAACTCCTGATGCGAATGTGCCGAGCTTGCTCTGCAATGTTGAAAGTCCGTCAGCAAGTGTGTCAGTACCCTCTGCCAGTGTCTTTGAACCATCCTGAAGCTGTGTTGAGGCATCCTTTAAGTCATTTATCATGTCATCGAGGTCTGATGTGTCAATTCCGTCTGTGCTTACATAATCAGACGCGTTTACCACGAAGGTCATGGCTGCAGGCATTGAGAAATTCTTCACATCTGCTGTCATTTCCATGTATTCAGAGATATTTACATCGCCATCGAGATCTCCGTCCTTGATTCCGAGGCTGTCCTTTAAGCCCGGAAGTGCATAGCCGAGCACTACGCTTGATGAGTCGCTTACCTCAGCCTTGCCGTTTGTCACTTCGATATTCTCGAAGCCATCACCGAGTACAAGTCCTGTTATTGCTGCAAACGGTACGGAAACCGTCTGTTTCTCGCCGTTTACTGTCTCTGTATATGATGTGGTGTTTGTGTAGTCAAAACGGATTTTGACCTTTCCTGATTTTCCTGCAAGGTCCTCAGGTGAGATTTCTTTTCCATCGAGGTAATATGTAACCTTCTGTGTTACAGGTGGCTCCTCTGTTGCTGTGCCCTGATAGTAAATGTCCTTGCCACCGGCCTGCCAGGTGAGCTTATCACCGCTTTGTGTGAATTTTTCCTTGCCCTTTACATTCTCGATATCTGAAAGGTTTGAAGCGTCCTCCAAGGTATCCTTTTTGTCTTTATTTTTAAGGTGATCTACTACGATTGTTTTGTTTACGTTGCCGTTTGCATCTGAGATGAGATATACGCTCTCGTCCTTGTCTGCATCGTTATCCTTCAATGATACGCTGTCCATGAGCTTATCTGCTATGTCATCAGCATCCTTGCTGCTTCCTGTTGTGCTGTCTGCCTCGGCTGTGACTGCGGTGCTGTTCTTCTCTGCAAAAACCGCTGTTGCTCCGATTCCTGTACCTACAAGTGCTATTGTGAGGACTCCGGCTACAACACGGACAATATATTTACTTTTTAACTTTTCTTTCAATTCTGGTAATTTCATGTCTCATTCCTCCTGATTTTGTTTTTGAGGTCATATTTTTATGTTATAAGGGCCAAAAAGTATTTTATCCCTCATTTATGATTAATCAGATTACTAAGCTGTCAGGTTCTTGTTTTTAAAGCCTGCGCTTGTGGCACATATTACTTTGTCAAAAATCATAAACATTGACGGAAGTATAAATACTACTACAAACATACTGATGATTGCGCCTCGTGCAAGCAGTATACAGATAGAACTGATCATATCAATGTTTGAATAAAGTCCTACACCAAAGGTTGCGGCGAAGAAGCAGAGTGCACTGACTATAACTGAGTTTGTCGAATCTGCAAGTGCCTTTGTGATTGCCGGCTTTTTGTCCATTCCGGTGTATCTGTTCTTTCTGTACTTTGTGGTCATAAGTATCGCATAGTCAACCGTTGCACCAAGCTGTATGGTTCCGATTACGATGCTCGCGATAAACGGAAGCTTTGTTCCTGTAAATCCCGGAATTCCCATGTTTACAAAGATTGCAAACTCGATGACCGCTACAAGTATGATTGGAAGCGATACCGATTTGAATACAATCAGGATGATAAGGAATATCAATACGATTGATACTGCACTTACACGCTTAAAGTCTGTATCTGTGATAGTGATAAGATCCTTTGTACAAGGTGCCTCACCGATAAGCATTGCGTCCTCGCTGTAACTCTTTACTATCTTTTTAATCTCTGTTATCTGGTTGTTTACCTCGTCTGATGCTGTCGCATATTTTGATGACACAAGCATCATCTGGTAATCACCGTTTTTGAATATCTCTTTTGCCTCATCCGGCACCATATCATCCGGTATTGTAGGTCCAAGTATTGAGTCAAGCGATACTGCAAGCTTTACTCCATCGACCTTCTTGATATCATCTATCATGCTTATGCTGTCTGCCTTTGACATATCGCTCGGTGCGATGATGATATGTGTGGCACCCATAGCATACTCCTTGTCGAGTCTATCGTTGGCCTGCTTACTGTATGCACTGTCAGGCATGGTTCCTGCAAGGTCATAGTAGACCTGGTCATGAGTGTATCCATATATTGCCGGGATGAGCACTACGATGAAAATCACTGCAAGTATCTTGTAATGATTTGTTACCCAGCTCGCAATCCTTGAAACATCCGGCATGAGAATCTTGTGCTTTGTCTTCTCGATTGCCTTGTCACATGCAAGAATCAGTGCAGGGAGGATTGTTACACATCCGATAACTCCGAATACAACACCCTTTGCCATTACGATTCCCAGGTCAAGTCCAAGTGTAAAGCTCATGAAGCAGAGGGCTACGAAGCCTGCAATTGTTGTGATTGAGCTTCCTGTTACTGAGACAATTGTGTGGGAAATGGCATGTGCCATGGCTCGCTTCTTGTCTCCGTCATATCTGTCTATCTGCTCCTGATAGCTGTGCCACAGGAAAATCGAATAATCCATTGTTACGGCGAGCTGCAATACTGCTGTCAGTGCCAGTGTCAGGTATGAAATCTGTCCCTGTATAAAGTTTGTTCCCAGGTTATAGATAATAGCCATTCCTATGCTTAGGAGGAATAACATCGGAACAATTATTGAATCCATTGTAATTCCCATGACAAGCATTGAAAGCAATGCTGCTATGATGACATATATAGGAGCCTGCTGCATAACAAGTGTCTTTGTATCTGCGTTGACCGCTGCCATTCCTGCTACGAAGCAGTGGTTTTTCACCATCTTATCCATCTTGTTGACGGCTTCCATTGTCTCATCCGAACCCATTGTGTCACTGTAGGTGACAAGCATGAGCTGGCTGTTTGCATCCTTGTTGTTGAATGCGTTGTACACCTCATCCGGAATTGCCTCTCTTGGCAATGTGGAATCAGCGATTGTTCCGTACCAGATGACATCCTTAACCCCCTCAAGGTCCTCAATGTCATCAGCCAGAGTCTCTATGTCCTGATCCTTCATATCCTCTAAGATCACAAATGACAACGCTCCGGTTCCAAACTCATCTACCATGATATCCTGGCCCTTCATAGTCTCTATCTGGCTTGGCAGATAAGAAAGGATATCAAAGTTGATTCTCGTGTTGATAAAGCTGATGCCCGACGGTATAAGCAGTGCAAATGCAACTATCAGTATCAGCACACGATGTTTTACGACTCCTTTTCCAAATTTAATCATTAGATTCACCACTCTTTCTTTTATTCGTATTGAAGTATAAAAAAAAAGACCGAATAAATAAATATTCAATCTCTTCGATTTGTCATGTGAGATATACAAATCCATCAATTTGTATATCAGATATGACACATATATGATATTGTATTTGATTTCTGACACTTTTTCACAGCATTTTCATATTTATATGAACACATGTCTCTTTATGATTCTGCTTTATGAGCTTGCTTAAGCCGTCATTTTCCATGGCAATTGTCCTCTACAGCTCACTTAGTATATCATCCATCGAGCGCGTAATCAGATACATGTATGCCTCAGCCATCTCCTTTGGCTCAATATCATCCATGCCCTGTGCTATCCAGCCCTCCGTGATAAAGCACAACGACTGCGCATAATATGTAGAAATCACCTCCGGTGTGAGCCAGCGGTACTTGGATTTCTTTCCTGTGCTCTTTTCGCTTATGATATTCATAAACATCTCATAGACGCACTTCATGGCAATCTGATTAAACGTCACAGCGCCCTCCAGCTTTAGTGCTTTCTTGTAAAAAACACTGTTTGCCGAGATATTATTGAGCATCAGCACAATCGCTTCAAAGATCATTCCGGCATTGAGCAGCGGCTTGATTGGCTCAAGCAGCTCGGTTTTGATAATCCACTCTATCAGCTCGTACTTGTCCTGAAAATGATTGTAAAACGTGGGGCGGATGACTCCGGCCTTGTCCGTTATCTCTTTAATTGTAATCTTATCGATCGGCTTTTTCGCCGAAAGCTCTATAAGGCTCTCAGCGAGCACCATATCTATTGCATTCTTACCTTGCTGTGTCATTACTCATCAAACTCCATCGTGACAAAGTAGCCCTTCTCAGTCTCCCTCACATCCACGACATCGCCCTCGCGGCTTTTGAGCCTCTCGCTGACCACGTAGTTTCCCGACATGGCAATCGCATGCTCTATCGTGTAATAATATGAAGTCGGAAGCTTGCTCTCTGTTACCTTCAGATGGTCACCGACCTTGGTAAGTCCGGGTCTCTCCATCTTGAACTCCATCCGACGCATTCTGCTGCCTTTCTGTTATTGCTTAATTTTCCTCTTTTCTATCCTCAACAAACGTTGCCTCAAACTCCTTTTGCTTGTTGTAGGCGCTCTCCGCCTTTGTGGCACGGCTTGTAATCCAGATATTTGACACTCCGTTGAAAATCAGTATGATTCCAACAACAACAGTGGCTGTCTTCATTACATCAAATGCATTTGTCACGCAGATTATTCCAAAAATCAGACTGATTATCGAAAAAATCAGGCCGACACTCCAGCCGCCGTAACCGTATTTCCTGGCATCCACTGCCTCAATAATGCTCCTGATGCTGTGAAAAATGAGCACCAGACCGATGACTATAGGTATCAGGCTCACCACAACCTTTGGCTGTACCAGAAACCATATACCCACTGCCAAAACCACAAGCCCCAGCATCGCTGAAAAGCCATTCGTGACTATATTCAAAAAATAGCTGCACATATAGACCACTCCGATGATGATAAGCACTACTGCAAGCACATTGGCAACAATCGTGAGCACCGAAGCTCTCCATATGATAAACACCAGTCCCAGCGCTATGCAAAGCACTGATGACAATAGAAAATCTGCCTTGATTCTGCCTAAAAACTCCTTCATACACGACCTCCTTTATATATCCTGCCCTGCTTTACTTTTCTAATTCAGTTCCTCTGCATTTTTCTTAACCAAATCAAGAACAGTCTGAAGCTCAGCACCCTCAACCGGTGCAGCTCCATATCCAAGACGCTTGTAATCCTCTGTAACCTCGACCAGCTCAGTGGTTTTATCGTCCTTCACATCAATTGCAAAGTATCTGCCCTTTGACGCAGCCTCATCCCACACGAGATAAGCACGGATTGCGCAGTTTGGAGCCATATCCCTTGTCGGAAAATCAACTCTGGTGACATTGAGCGTATCTGAAATCTGCATTGACATAACAGAGAAATCCTCCTCCATATATGGATACATGCGCTTCTGCTGATATGCCTCCTCGTACAGCTCATCTATTAGCTTTTCCTTTTCATCGGCGAGTCTGTCCATGAACTCTTTTCCGCCCTCAAACATCTTTGTCGGCAGGAAAATATGCTCATACTGCATACGCTCGAAGATGACGTACTGCTCTGCTGTCATCTGTACAGTCTTGCCCTTTGTCGGTGATGTAGGATGTCCCTCTCTTCTGGCCTTTTCCACCGCCTCAATCTTTTCTACAAGAGGCTTTTTGAAAATCAGATTGTGAGTGAACGGGTTGAATGCGATACCATCAATCTTTGACTCTTTATTTGCCACCATATTGTTGACTGCAAGAAACGGCATATTTACAATGCATGGTGACGGATGATCCTTGGAAAGCTGTGCCTTTGAGGTATAAATCGGCATGAAAGCCTCTCCCTCACCGTTTTTAATAAACAGCGGGATTGGCTTGTTGTTCTCTCCGACATTTGCAGGCACCAGAAATCTGCTCTTTGTGCATTTCTCAATGAGCTTATTGAGTGTCTCCGCCTTTTTGTCGCTCGAATACTGTGCCATCAGCTCCTCAACCTCAGGGTTTTGCACCTCGAGAGTGAAGGCAGGATCGTCCTTTAATTTATTTTTGATTTTATTGTTATCCATTTATACTGCTTCTCCTTATATTAAATGCCCGGATTTACATCCAGGCATTATTTTAACACATTTCTTTTATCAACTCAACAATCTTAGTATCTCTTGCTATCCATTCTTTATCAAGAAAGGCGCTGTTGGCCTTTATTATCTCATCCGGTGTGGCCCATGACAGGTGATACTCAAGCCTTATCTCACTGTCTGTCATCTGTGCGGCTACATGCTCGTCCCTCACATCGCAGAAATACACATAGGTGTGACAATAATATATCTTGTCATCCTCAAATATATCGCGTCTCTTTTCTATGACCTTGCCACACTCCCTGATGCTTTCCGGCACGACTAGAAGCCCCGCCTCCTCGCGCACCTCCCTTGCCAGCGCCACCTCGTTGGTCTCGCCTGCATCGATGCCGCCGCCCAGTATCTTGTAGTAGCCCTCACCGGCCTGCTGCATGGCAAGCTTTCCGTCTCTGATAATAACCGCGCGCACCGCGAAGCGCTCAAATACCTCCATATCATCGGAATAATTGTGTTTGTCAAATGTATATAGCGTTCTCATTTTTGTCCTCCGTGTATTGGTATTATTCTACACCATTTGCACGTAAGATGGAATATGTTTTTCTTCATTAATACCGTTGATTTTACGCTTACACTCGCGACAGCAAACAAACCGTTTCAAGTGTCGGAAACTGAAATTTGATATTCCTAATCTAATTACCATCTTCACGTCTTTCCGTAAAGATGTCGATAAGCTCAATAAATGCCTGCATAAACTGTTTCTTTTCAGCATCCGTACATTCTGCAATAATCTCACACTCCTATTTCGGTAATACTAATGGCGAATTTTTCAATAATCCTGCAATAACAGAGTTGTATTTGGCTGTTCCGTAATCCTCAACGATGCTTGTTATTCTAGCCCCGGCATCCTTGGAAGAAGCACCACACAGAAAGACTCTCTCATCGTCACTACATCCTTCAATCCTTCTGCAACATCAGAAATCTGTTTTTCAAGAGATATCATATCAGAATTGATTTTGCTGATTTCAGTTCTGTTATTTGCAGTCTCCATACTTAACTGAAGTAATTCTCTCTGACCGATTAAATCACGATTTTCTAATATGTAATCTTTCATTCTTTTGAAGGTTCTTATTAATGCCTTACTCTGTTTAACAGCCAATGGTCCTTTTAAAACAGTCATCAGCATATATAGTCCTTGCTCTGTAAATACATGAGGATTATATCTACTCTTACTGTTAAGATTTGCGGTCAAAAAATTTGACCGCAAATCTTCTACCTCATCATCCGTTAATTCAAACATAAAATCTTCATCAAATTTCTCAATATTATTTTTTACCTGTTGGTTGAATGCTTTTGTTGTATAACCATATATTTCAGAAAGATCTGAGTCTAAGATTACTCTTTGACCTCTGATTTCATAAATTCTTTCTTTCATATACTCTTCTGTAATTTCAATTACTGCAATCTCTTCTTTCTTCTCTTCTGCCATAAGATTTCTTTCCTTGTCTTGCGGTCATAATTTGTTTTGGCAGCCAATTTGAATTATCTGGAAATCTATATTGATGAATTTAACGATAAGGGAATTCAGATAGCGAATGCTTTTCTTGATGTGATGAGATGTAAATTAACAGAGCTTTGTGCCGATTCTACTGATACATTTGCAAGCGTATTTGATAATTCTCACATTGAAACAGAGCAATATTCCATGAATATTCTATCAGAAGATTTGAAACCAATTGTCTCCGACCTGCGAAATATTCATATGAAAGATAGCAATACCGCCAGCGACATTGACTATCAAAGCATGGTCAAAAATATCATTGATTAAAAGAAATATTTTCCCGTTCCAAACCGGCAAAGGAGCATCGGAAGTTGAGACGGAGGAATCCAAAATTGTAAAATCAAATTACTCCCTTTAAAACAAGCCACAAATGATTTTGTCCAATGTGGCTTGCTGTAGTTATAATTTACTCTCCATATGGTGTTTTAGATTCAGCTACCTTCGACAAAGTCTCCTGATTACCCATATCATATGTCACCACTTTATGCTCTGATTCAGTGAAGGTAGACGAACCCCCAATGCCAAAATATTTTTCAAAGAAAGTTTTCAGTTTATCAATAACTCCCTGTTTCTTCTTAGCCCTATTGTCACCACCAAAACGTGAAATCGGTGGCATAAGTTTATCTATGTCCGTTCCGGCTGTTTTGATTTCTCCATCACGGAACGCATTCTCCATGAACTTCCGTGTATCTTCCGGCTTCAACTTTTCTTCCGTGATAATCGCATTAAGGTCATGAGCGCGCTGTTCCACCACATACTCATGCCATTCATTCATGACATCATCTACATCATTGATTCCTGCAATAAAAGTTTCAATGAGCTGCTTCTTGCTACGAAGCTCTGGGCTGGCATCAATTGCCTTATTGATGGTTATCAACACTTCCTTATCTTCGCAGTGGGTATCATGGTACTTCTTTACGAGCATAAGAATATAATCAATATTGATTTCTATCTGCCGGATCAGTTCAATCTCAAATACTACATCATCCGTAATATCCGTACTTTCCTGACGCTTGCGTTTCCACTCATCACGCAAGTCCTGATAGCGTCCAAGGTAATCCTGTAAATCACGTTCTGAAATCAACTCATTCCCCTTGAACTCGTCAAAGGAAAGCAGCAGATTTCTCATACGAAGAATCGCACCAAACAAAGCAATAAACTCCTTCTGGTTCTGTTCTCCGACAATCTGTGGGTCTGACAGAGGAAAATTATTGTTCAAATCTTCCACCATATCCACATATCCTGGCATTGGCTTGCCATCTACAGATTCATATCCGTAATAATAATCCTTAAAGCTCTGCAATAGAACGATTCCTCCGGCATTCTTGTCTCCAAACAGGGAAATAGCACTATCCACACGCTTTTGCAGATTTCGGAAACATACAATATTTCCAAAGGTCTTGATAGAATTCAGAATACGGTTGGTACGGGAAAATGCCTGTATCAATCCGTGCATTTTCAGATTCTTGTCTACCCACAACGTATTCATAGTTGTGGCATCAAAACCTGTAAGGAACATATTTACTACGATCAGAATATCCAGCTCCTTGTTTTTCATACGAAGCGACACATCTTTATAGTAATTTTGAAATTTATCACTTGAGGTATCGTAATTCGTATGGAACATTTTATTATAATCGTCAATAGCTTCTTCCAGAAATTCTCTGGATGGCTGATCAAGGGCAGAGGTATCCTCTGAATTTTCTTCATCCAGAATACCATCTGATTCTTCCTCATTTGCACCATAACTGAAAATGGTTGCAACTCGAAGCTTCTTGGTCTGGTCTGCTGCCATCTGCTTCTTAAATTCCTGATAATACAGTTTTGCCATCGGAACACTTGATACTGCAAAAATGGAATTAAAACCACTGATACGCTGTTTCTGCTTGATTTCCTCTACCTCATCCCGTTTAGCAGAAGCCACTTCTGCAATATTAGTCAGCGTATTATATATGTAAGTTTTATCCCCACGATAGGTCTTCTGGTCAAAATGTTCCAGTATGTACTGTGTTACAATTCGGATACGCTCAGGAGCCATCATAACCTTTTCACGGTTGATGTCCCAGACCATCTCATCCGTGATTTCTTCTTCCACATCCATCGTTTTAATATAATCCACCCGGAATGGAAGAACATTTTTATCGTTAATCGCATCCACAATCGTATAACTGTGGAGCTGATCTCCAAAGGTCTGACCTGTAGTAAAGAATTCCGGATTCTTGGCTCTGCCGGAATTAACAGAGAAAATCGGTGTTCCTGTAAATCCGAACAGATGATATTTCTTAAAATTCTTTACAATCGCAGTATGCATATCTCCGAACTGACTGCGGTGGCACTCATCAAAAATAATAACAATATGTTTCGTATACACTTCATGTCCCGGATTCTTTTTTATAAAAGTAGCCAGTTTCTGGATTGTAGTAATAATGATGTGTGCATCTGGATCTTCCAACTGCCGTTTTAATATGGTTGTCGAGGTATTGCTGTTGGCTGCCCCCTTTTCAAAACGATCATATTCTTTCATGGTCTGATAATCCAGATCCTTACGGTCAACCACAAACAGCACCTTGTCAATATACGGCAGCTTCGATGCCAGTCTTGCCGTCTTGAACGAAGTCAGCGTCTTGCCGGAACCTGTAGTATGCCAGATGTAACCACCACCCTCGACGCTACCGTACTTCTTATAATTATTGGCAATTTCGATACGATTGAGAATCCGCTCCGTAGCCGTAATCTGGTACGGACGCATGACCATCAGCATATCTTCTGATGTAAAAATACAGTATTTCGTAAGAATATTCAGAATCGTATGCTTTGCAAAAAAAGTCTTTGTAAAATCAATCAGATCAGGAATCACACGGTTATTGGCATCTGCCCAGAAGCAGGTAAACTCAAAACTGTTACTGGTCTTGGTCTTACTTGCTCCCCGTTTCTCATGCTCCTTTTCCGCATTCCGTCTAGTACTGTTAGAATAATATTTTGTATGTGTGCCATTAGAAATAACAAATATCTGAATGTACTCATATAATCCACACCCAGCCCAGAAAGAATCCCTCTGGTAGCGATTAATCTGATTGAATGCTTCACGGATAGCAACACCTCTGCGTTTCAGCTCAATATGTACAAGAGGCAGACCGTTTACCAATACGGTAACATCATAACGATTGTCATATTTTGCACCATTCTCTGTTCCAACCACACAGCCCAGGCTGCCCTCTCTGCTGCCTGCGGCAGCATTCACCTTGTACTGATTGATGGCCTGCAGCCTGTTGTTATGGATGTTCTTCTTATCTATAAGTGTAATATTCTTGGAAGAACCGTCATCACGGGTCAGAACCTGGACATTGTCCTCCTGTATCTTCTGGGTCTTTTCCACGATATGCTCATTGGGATTGGCAACGGCATTTTTGAAGAAATCATCCCACTCTGTATCCGAAAACTGATAATTATTCAGTTCCTCTAATTTCTTACGGAGATTGACAATCAGGTCTTTCTCTGTGTGAATAGGCAAATATTCATATCCCTGTTCACAGAGCAGACGGATAAACTCCTGTTCCAGTGCTGCTTCGCTCTGGTAACTGTCAGAACGCTTCTTGACTGGCTCATATTCTGTGACAACGGTATTCTCCGATGTCTCCGCTACAATATTAAAGTACGGCACATCCTCGCCTCCTTACTTTGGTAATTCTTTAAAGGATAACAGCTTATCCCTGTAATATTCATACTGCTTCTGACGAGCTTCGATTTCTGCCGGAAGTCCTGCGGACAGGTCATTGCAGAGAGTGTCAAAACGGTCGAGAATGGATACGATTCTTTCTTGTTCCCTCATTGCTGGAATTGCAATAACAACCTCCTTTATTTGTCCAGCAGTCACAAGCGGTTGTCCACCACCTTTTGCGTAGCGATTCAACCCCATGTTTACAAGTTGATAATAAACATATTTGAGATTATATTCATTTTTTACATCTATAATCAGCGTATTATCAGATACATCATAGCAACCTTCTGCTAAATGTGTATATCCGGCATTAGCTCCGACTCTAGCGACCAGAATATTTGTCTTGTTATAAACTGCCTCATTTGTTTTTGCAATTATACCAGTGGATCCATAAACTGGATATTTACCAATATTATCCTTTGTTTTGGCTTTCCCAGATGAAATCGAGTGACAAATTTTACTCAGTGGTAACATAACATAACCAAACACATACTGTATGAGCTTAATTGCGCTCAGCTCTGTCTGTCTGTCTGTCTGTCTGTCTGTCTGTCTGTCTGTCTGTCTGTCTGTCT
>OIYY01001162.1_pt1 | contig 15000 bp, 14 predicted proteins | sample 1588341 | NCBI WGS metagenome assembly OIYY01 (sample SAMN03283287) | human gut metagenome | biome: human-associated habitat; material: feces | host: Homo sapiens | place: Peru | collected 2012 | reverse complement strand
TCAAACACGGAATTTCTTTGGACGATGTAGGGGTCGGCGTCCCCGACGACCCGTTATCTATAAAACATTCACATAAAACAAAAGGGTCGCCGTTTGGCGACCCTTAAATATTGCTTGTTTACTTTGTATTTGACGGAACATAATCAAAACTTGATGCGTTATAGCCGAAATACTTTTCAACCATAGGTGTAAACTCGTCCTTATCGTTATAGTCGGGGCTTTTAAGTTCATAAATCGCTTCGTTCCAGTTATCAACTACCCAATCACCCTTTTTAAACATAAAGGCATAAGAGGTTTTGCCAAGATTGCCGTCAAGCACCTGATAGTTAGAAGCGGTTTCAAGCGGCATAAAGTTGAATTCATCAGTTACAACTGCGTCAATCTTGCCGCCGTCAAGGTCTGCAAGTGCCTGCTTAATTGTAGGATACTCCTTAACCGACTTAGCGCCGTCACGCACTGCGAAATTTTTATCAAGCGCAGCCTTTGAATTTTTACCGACAAAGCCAAGCTTCTTACCTGCGATATCATTATAATCTGAAATATTGTTGCCTGACTTTGTAACTGTAATAATTCTGTTGGTAATGATATCCTTAGTAAAGCTGTAGTCTTCGTTAACAGAGCCTGTATCCTTTTGAACAGCACCAATCATTGTGTAAGCAATGTATTCTGTGCCGTCCTTTGAAGTGTAAGCAGTGTCCTCACCTACTCTGTAATCTTTGTCAACCTTAACGAACTCATAGTTTTTAGTATCGTTTTTAACATTGTCATAAATCTTTTTGAAAAGGTCAACATCAAAGCCGGTAAGCTTGCCGTCTTTGCCCTTTGTAAGGAAAGGCTCAACCTCATCCGTATAAGCAATAAGCATAGTTTTATCGGTAATTTCGCTTGCCTCTCCGCTTGAAGAACAGCCTGCAAACATTACACCGATAACGGCAACGCACATAATTACCGCAATAATTTTTTTAATATTTTTCTTAACTTTAGTCATAACAATAACCTTTCTGTCAAACGCAGATTTGCTCAAAATAAGCTTCTTTTCAATTTTATAATATAAATGCATTAAAGTCAATAGAAAAATATCTTCTTTGATACTGTTGATGATTGACAAATCAGATTGATAAGAGTAAAATGGCGATTAGACAATTATTTTAAAATTAACAGAGGAAAATATTATGCTTACACTTGACAGAGTTTATAAGGCTAAAAGGGTTTTATCGGCTGTTGTAAGAGAAACCGATATGATTCGTGCCAAGAACATCAGCACTCAATGTGATGTTTATTTAAAGACAGAAAATTTGCAGGTAACCGGTTCGTTTAAAGTAAGAGGTTCTTATTTTAAAATAAGTCAGCTTTCTGATGAAGAAAAGGCAAAGGGCGTTATCGCTTGCTCGGCAGGTAACCATGCTCAGGGCGTTGCTCTTGCAGCTACAAAAAACGGAATCAAGTCGCTCATCTGTTTACCTGACGGCGCTCCAATCAGCAAGGTTGAAGCTACCAAGAGATACGGCGCTGATGTTTGCCTTGTAAAAGGTGTTTACGACGACGCTTACAATAAAGCTATTGAACTTCAAAAGGAAAAGGGTTACACCTTTATTCACCCGTTTGACGACCCTGATGTTATTGCAGGTCAAGGTACTATCGGTCTTGAAATCCTTGAACAGCTTCCTGATGTTGACGCTGTAGTTGTGCCAATCGGCGGCGGCGGACTTATTTCCGGCGTTGCGTATGCGGTCAAGCAGATTAACCCTAACTGCAAGGTTTACGGCGTTCAGGCAAGCGGCGCTCCATCAATGCAAAAGAGCGTTGACGACGGCAAGATTGAAACACTTGAAAGCGTGCAAACTATCGCCGACGGTATCGCAGTTAAAACTCCGGGCAACAACACATTTGAACTTGTTAACAAATATGTTGACGGTATTTATACGGTAACAGACGATGAAATTGCTCTTGCCATTCTTACTCTTATGGAACAGCAAAAGCTTGTTGCAGAGGGTGCAGGCGCAGTTCCTGTTGCGGCAGTTATGAACGGCAAAATTCCTAACATTGAGGGCAAAAAGGTATGCTGCCTTGTTTCAGGCGGTAATATTGATGTTACTATTCTTTCAAGAGTTATTGAAAGAGGTCTTAAAATGGGCGGAAGAAGTGCATACATCACCATTGCGCTTTCGGACAAACCGGGTCAGCTCCTCGGCGTCAGCAAAATTATTGCGGAAAACGGTGCAAATGTTGTTTCTGTTAACTATGACAGCACTGACCTTGATATGAACATTACCGACTGTTTCCTTAAAATCGGCATTGAAACAAGGAATTATCAGCACATTATTCAAATCAAAAAGGCTCTTAAAGATGCCGGATTTGAAGTAATCGACTAATAATATTACAATATAATTAACTATAGAAAGTGAGATAATAATTATGGAATATGTTTCAACTAAAAACGCACCGGGTGCTATCGGTCCTTATTCGCAAGCTGTAAAGGCTAACGGTTTGCTTTTTACATCGGGTCAAATTGCTATCAACCCTGAAACAAACACAGTTGAAGCCAAAACTATTGAAGAACAGACACATCAGGTTTGCAAAAACCTTACTGCAGTTGTTGAAGCCGCAGGAACATCAATGGACAAAGTAGTTAAAACCGTTTGCTTCCTTGCAGATATCAACGATTTTGCTAAGTTTAACGAGATTTACGGCACTTACTTCACTTCTAAGCCTGCTCGTTCTTGTGTTGCTGTTAAGGACCTTCCGAAGGGTGTTCTTTGCGAAGTTGAAGTTATCGCCGAGTTATAATCATTATATTAATTTTATGGGTCGTCGTTTTCGGCGGCCTTTTTTGTTTAGACAAGTAAAAAGCTCCCGTTAAACAAGGGAGCTTCTAACAAAGATTATTATAACACTTTATTTTATAACTTCTTCTTTTCATTAACAAAGAAAATTAATGAAACAACAAGAGTAATTGCTTCGGCAACAGGGAACGCCATCCAAACGCCGGTCATGCCGAGCAAAGATGAGAGCAGGAAAACGCTGCCGATAATAACAACGAAGCCACGCATAATTGACACAATGAAAGCCGGAGCGGCTTTACTCATAGAGCTGAAAGCAAGGGACAGGAAAATATTAATTCCCGCAAAGACGAATCCGACAAAATAGATACGAAGTCCTTTAACTGCATAAACAGTCAACTGCTTAATATGTTCACTGTTGAAAATATCGGCAATAGGGGTTGCAAAAATATTAACGACAGCAATAATCACACCGGCAAGGCAAAGGCAGGTGATAATACCGAGTTTAAGTATTTTATTAAGGTCTGCATTATCCCCTTTTGCATAGTATCGGCTGATAAGCGGCTGGGAACCCTGTGCAACACCGTTAAAAACAGAAACGGCAACGAGTGAAATATTGGCAACGACACCGTAAGCCGCAACGCCGACATTACCCACAAGTTTAAGGATAATCATATTAAACGCAATGGTAATTACACCCGAAGAAAGTTCGCCGACAAAAGCGGATACGCCAAGCTTTGCCGAATTGAAAAGCTTAACAAAAGACGGAACAGCAACTTTAAACGAAACCGTATTTTTCTTTGAAACGAAATGAGTAATACAAATAAGGCAACCGACAACAGGAGAAAGAGCCGTTGCGAGCGCTGCACCTGCCATACCCATACCGAGCGGAAACATAAGTACCCAGTCCATAACGATATTGAAAAGTGAGCTTACAACAGTTGCAACCATAGCGGTTGACGGGGCGCCGTCGTTGCGCACAAACGCATTGCAAACATAGTTATACATAAAAAGAGGAGCAAACGACATAAAAATTTTGGTATAAGGTGTGCCGACCTTAACTATTTCAGCGTCACCGCCGAGAAGCGAAACAATTTTATCGGGCATGGCAAAGCCGATTATCATAAATATTATGCCGATAACGGTTGTAAAAAACATTGCGTTGAAAAAGTAAGTATTGTCGTTTTCATTTTGGTTTTTAGAAATAGCAAAACGAATAGCCGAGCCAACGCCTATCATTGAACCTATCGCAAATATTAAATTGTACACAGGAAGCACAAGATTAAGCGCCGTAATACCGTTTGCGCCTACTGCCTGAGAAATAAAAAATGTATCAGCCAAAATATATGCCGACATACCTATCATTGCAAAAACATTTTGAGAAACATATTTTGCAAATTCTCTTGACGCACTTTTAGTTTTCATAAATTTCCTCTCTTGTATTTTATTATCTTTCGCTGATTTTAACATATATAAACACAAAGGTAAAGAGGAAAACAGCCCTTTGTTTTTATTTACTTAACACTTTTTTCAATAATGTTCATATTTTTTTCATACGCAGGTTATTTATGAACAGTATATTTAAGTCAGCAAAGGGAAAGGTGCTACATCCCGATGCTGATAAAATATTTTTCATCCTTACCTCCTCTTTTTTATATTGAATAAAAAGAATAGAAACACCGAAGTTTTTCGCTTCGGTGTTTTTATTTCAGTTAATTTTATCGCTTCATCGGGAGCGCCGATTTTATAATTCAATTTTTCAACAATTAAAATTCAATTTTGGTTTCTTTATATTCTTTATCGTGGGAAGTGAGGACTGCAACACAGTTTTCGTTATTATACATTTTATTGAGCCAACGAAGCGAAATCTTCATATTTTGAATATTATGTATAGGACCTGAAAGGATAAGTTCACTCCACGACTTTTCACTCACGCCGTTGTCACCTGCGATAACTGCTATTTTGCCGTTTTCCTTAACAACAACGCAAACCGAACCTGCCGAATGACCCGGTGTAAAAACTATTCTTACGCTTCCATCACCAAACAAATCACAACTCTTGCCGAAAGGTGTACGGGAATCGTAATTCATTTGAACTTCGTCAAACTCGACGCCTTTCCAAATATTTTTATGATACCTTGGGTTTGGCAAAAGCGACGCTTCAAACTCCTCTTTGGTAACATAAAAATGCTTAGCACCCTTTAAATCAACAATACCGCTTGCGTGGTCACAGTCAAGATGAGTCAAAATTACCGCATCCAAGTCTTCAGCCGCAAGACCCTGCGCTTCAAGCTGCCTTTTAACAGATTCGTTCAAAGTCATGGTAGGATGGCTTGAAAAATAAAGCGCACCGCCGAGGTGACGAAGAGCATTAATTGCACACTGCTCGCTCCAACCGGTGTCAACAAGCACATTTTTGCCCTTTATCTTAATCAAAAATGCTTTAACAGGAACTTCGCATCTTCCCTTTTTGCTTTGAAGAATACCGGTATATGCAAATTTGCTCTTTTTGCTTTCCCTATCGTGAACAGCACTTGACACAAGCATTTTACCTGTTTGAAAAATATCGATTTCAGCCATTTTACTACCCCTTTTTCGTAAACTTACTTATAAAATTTATTTTATCATAAATAAAATATATCTTCAATAAGATTTATACTAACATCTGTATTTGTAAAAAAGTTAAATGTGACAAAAAAGAAGTGATTTGATATAATATAAAAGATAATTAAAATTTATACTACACGGAGAAAAAACTATGAAAAATATGCTTGATTACATAGAAGAATACGGAAACTATTCGTTTAAAGAAAAGCCGTTTAACGAAATTGACGGTCTTATTTTTTCTCAACTTGTTTACACAGATTTTGAAGGCATAGCAGACAAAAAGAGTGTTTCGCTTTTAAAGGGAGCAAAGCTTTTTTACGCTATATACAATAATGAAGAAATAGAATCGCTCATATCAATAAGTCAAAAAAGCGCCTATCTGCTTCAAAGATGCAGTATGACAAAAAGATTTTCAAATGTTATTTTATGCGACTATATCAACAATGTAAACGAAGAAATCGACAAACAGTTTGCCGCAATACATTTTCTTCTTGACGACGGTTGCGATGTTGTTGCTTTTCGTGGAACGGATGTAACGGTGACGGGCGTTAAGGAGTCGGCGATGCTTTCGTATATGTTTCCCGTTCCGGCTCAAATCGAAGCGCTCTATTATTTTCAGGAAACTGCTATGATTCATTCGGGTGACATCATTCTTTGCGGTCATTCAAAAGGCGGAAATCTTGCCGTTTTCGCCGCCGTCAACTGTTCCAACTCGCTTAAAAAGAGACTTAAAGGCGTTTACGAATTTGACGCACCGGGCTTCCCTCGTTACTTTTTTGACAGGTACGACTATTGCCAAATTAAAAACAACATTCATTTTTACACTCCTCAAGGCTCAATCATCGGCAGAATGTTGTATCACGACGCAACGCCTACAATAGTTTTCAGCGAAAATTCAGGTTTAAAACAGCACCAGGTTTCCTCTTGGGAGGTTAACGGTGACAGCTTTAAACTTGAAGAAAAATTTGACAAATCTTCAGATTTTGTAAGCGACTACATAAACGAACTTATTGACTACATTTCCGACGAAGAACTTGAACTTTTCTTTGACACACTCGAATATGTTGCAACGCATATGGGAATTGAAGATTTTTATGACACAAAAGAAATTGATGTAAAAAAAGCTTTCAGTCTTATTGACTCAATAACCACTCTTGATGAAAATCAAAAATCGAAATTTAAGCAGATTTTGAAAAAAGTCATTGCCGATTTCACAAAAGAATATTTAAGTCAAAAAACACAACCGTATAAAACAATTTTGGAAAATTTAAAACTTCAAAAGCGTAATAAAGATGCAGAGGAAATACAAGCAAACGGTGACGAAAAAAATTAACACTCAGTATATTTTTTGTCTATATAGTATTGAAAAATCAAATTTAAGTGATATAATATTTTTTATGAATATTATTTTGTCTAAGACAAAAGTACATAGGAGATGTTTATAATGCAAAAAAAAGACATTGATTGGTCAAGCCTCGGTTTCGGCTATATTAAGACGGACAAAAGATTTGTTGCTCACTACAAGGACGGCAAATGGGACGAAGGTCAGCTAATTGATGACGATACCATTCAGCTCAACGAATGTGCAGGCGTACTTCAGTATGCTCAGACTTGCTTTGAAGGTCTTAAAGCATACACAACTAAGGACGGCAGAACTGTTTGCTTCCGCCCTGATTTAAACGCAAGCCGTATTGCCGATTCTTGCCGTGGACTTGAAATTCCTCCTGTTGATGAAGAAATGTTTTTAAGAGCAGTTAAGGAAGTTGTTAAGGCAAACGAAGCTTGGGTACCTCCTTTCGGCAGCGGTGCCACTCTTTACATTCGTCCGTATGTTTTCGGCGTTAACCCTGTAATCGGTGTTAAGCCTGCAGACGAATATGAATTCAGAATGTTCTGCACACCTGTAGGTCCTTACTTCAAGGGCGGCGCTAAGCCTATCACAATTCGTGTATCCGATGTTGACCGTGCAGCACCTCACGGTACAGGTAATATCAAAGCCGGTCTTAACTATGCTATGTCACTTCATAACATTGTAGACGCTCACCAAAACGGTTTTGATGAAAATATGTATCTTGACCCTGCAACAAGAACTAAGATTGAGGAAACCGGCGGCGCTAACTTCCTTTTCGTAACTAAGGACGGCACTGTTGTAACTCCTAAATCTGATTCTATTTTACCGTCAATCACCCGTCGTTCACTTATGGTTGTTGCTGAAAAGTACCTTGGTCTTAAAGTTGAACACAGAGAAGTTTACTTTGACGAACTCAAGGACTTTGCAGAATGCGGTCTTTGCGGTACAGCAGCCGTTATTTCACCTGTTGGCAAGATTGTTAACCACGGTGAGGAAATTTGTCTTCCTTCGGGTATGGATGAAATGGGTCCTGTTACCAAGAAGCTTTATGAAACACTTACCGGTATTCAAATGGGTGAAATTGAAGCTCCTGAAGGTTGGATTTGCGAAATCAAATAATTTATATTTAAAATTTGAGGCAGTCAGGTTTTTCTGGCTGCTTTTTTGCTGTTAATAAAAACGAAATACTGATTTGAACATCTCATTTTCTTATGTTTGAAGTTATATAAACGGTAAAGCGTGATAAATGTTTTTATTGACACATTATTTTTTATTGACATATTAATATAAATATGATACTCTAAATTATGACAAAGGGGTCTGCAAGACAGATCCCCTATTTTGTTTTATGGGGGTAACCAAAATGAAAAACTTAGGGTACTATAACGGTAAATATGACGAAATCGAGAATATGCAAATTCCGATGCTTGACAGAGTTTGCTGGTTTGGTGACGGTGTTTATGACGCTACTTATGCGCATAATCATATTGTTTTCGATATGGACGCACACCTTACAAGATTTTATAATTCAGCAAAGCTTCTCGGTATGAACATTCCGATAGAGCGTGATGAGCTTGATAAATTGCTCAGAGAACTGGTCAAGAAGGTGGACAACGGCGACCAATTTGTTTATATGCAGGTCACTCGTGGAAACGGACTTCGCGGTCATATTTACCCTGAAAATATGCAGGGCAATTTGTGGATTACGCTTACACCTTGTCCGGTTGCGGATACATACAAGCCGATTGATGTTATCACATACGAGGACAAGAGATTTTACTATTGTAATTGCAAAACGCTTAATCTTATTCCGTCCTGTCTTGCGGCAACCGCAGCCGACAGAGCAGGATGTCAGGAAGCGATTTTCCATAGAGGCAACATTGTTACCGAATGTGCACACTCTAATGTTTCTATCTTTAAGGACGGTAAGGTTATCACTCATCAGCTTGACGATATGGTACTTCCGGGTACAGCAAGAATAAGACTGCTTGCCTTTGCGAAAAAGTTGGGATACGAAGTTGAAGAAAGAAATTACACTCTTGACGAGCTGATGTCAGCAGACGAAATCGTTGTTCATTCAACAGGCTCTTTCTGTATTCCGGTAAAAACAGTTGACGGTAAGAGCGTAGGCGGAAAAGCCCCTAAAATGTTGAAAAAAATTCAAGACGCATTAGTTAACGATTTTGAGGAGCAGTGCAAGGTACAATGAACAAAACAGAGCTTACCAAACTTAATGTAGGATACAATCTTGACTGGCTTATGAACCTTGACCCGAGAGGGTACGGCGTTTGCAGAATTCTTTACGACGGAGCAAGCAAATATACAGGCAAGCCCTTATCGCTTAACGGTGCACAGGGACTTGTAAAAAATATCAAAAAAGGCGAAAAAGTCTTTATTTTAACCGGATTTATTCTTCTGCCTTGGAATGAGGCTGAAACCGACGGAATTATTTCATCTACTGTTTTTGCTCGTTTTGTAATCAGAGCCTTTGGTGCAAAGCCGGTTATGGTAGTGCCTGAACAATGCGAAAAAGCCATCAAGGCTATGAGCGAGGTTTTGGGCGTTAATGTTACTTATGATATTGACAACATACCCGACAACTCCATTTGCGTTATTTCTTTTACAAAAGATAAAAACAAGGAAAACGAGGAAACGGAAGAAATTCTTTCTCACGGTTTGCCTTGCGCTATTATTTCAAACGAAGCACCGGGCAGAAACAAAAACGGTTATTACCACAATGCAGTAGGCGTAAACACAACCGATTTTGAGGCAAAGTACGATGTGCTTTTCAAGGAATGTCAACGCAGAGGGGTTTATAATCTTTCTATCGGGGACCTTGGTAACGAGCTTGGCATGGGTACTATTGAGGAGCATATAAGAAAATATATTCCTTATGCCGAAAAGGGCGGTTGCAAGGCAGGAACAGGCTTTGGCATTTTGGCAGACACTGCTGCCGACAACATTATCACTGCTACCGTAAGCGATTGGGGTATGAATGCGCTTATGGCTTGTACGGCTTTTCTTTTAGGTGATGTAGACCTTTTCCATACAGAAAAAGAAGAAGCGGCAGTTATGGATGCTGCAGCAAAAGCCGGTATGCTCGATATGTACGGAGAAGCGAGGCCTTATATTGACGGTATCGGTAAAAACATTGTTTTGCCAATTATTTCACTTATGCGTGGATTGATTGAATATCCTCATACGGTAGAGGACAAAACTGACAAATGGTTTGAAACAACAATAAAAAAAGGTTATTTCAAATGATATATTCATTTTTACAAAACGGCGACGGCGCTGTTACTATACAGTTTGAAAACAAAATAAGCGAAGATGTCAACCGACGGGTTACCGGTCTTTGCAACACAATAGAGGCAAAGGGTATCAACGGAGTTATTGAGCTTGTGCCGACTTTTGCTTCATTAACTGTTTTTTACGACTGCACAATCATCAGTTCAAAAAGGCTGAAAAAGAAAATCAAAGCCCTAATAAATGACGGAGAACGCAGCGTTAAAAGCAAGGCTATAGTTTGGAACATACCTGTGTGTTACGATGACGAGTTTGCACCGGATATGGAAAATGTGTGTAACCACACCTCTCTTGAAAAAGAGGAAGTTATCAGGCTTCACACATCAAAACCCTATTTGATTTATATGTTAGGCTTTTTACCCGGTTTTGCTTATCTCGGCGGTATGGATGAAAGGCTCTTTACTCCGAGATTAAAAACGCCACGGCTGGAAATATTTGAAGGGGCTGTCGGTATCGGCTCAGAGCAAACAGGAATTTATCCCATTGCGTCGCCGGGCGGTTGGCAGTTGATTGGAAAAACACCCGTAAAAGTGTTTGACAAATCAAAAGAGTCGCCTATATTGTATAAAGCCGGTGACTATATCAAATTTTTCAGCATAGACAAGTCAGAGTATTTTGAAATAGAGAAGCAGGTAGCAAGCGGTACTTACACGCCTACAGTCAGCGAGGTTGAATTATGATAGAAATTATATCGGCAGGTATGCTCTCAACCATTCAGGACTTAGGCAGATTCAAAGTGATGAAAAACGGCTTTACTCAAAGCGGTGTAATGGACGCTTATTCAACAAAAATTGCAAACAAACTTTGCAAAAACGATATTAACGCACCTGTTATTGAAATGACGATGTTCGGTATAACAGCCAAGTTTATGAACGAGCATATTTTTGCAATTTCGGGCGGAATTTTTGATATTTCGTTGAACGACAAACCTATCAAAACAAACAAAGCTTACATTGCCAAAAGTGGCGATGTTTTAAGCATTAAGGGCGCCAAACAAGGGTTAAGATGTTATCTTGCGGTTGCAGGCGGTTTTGATGTGCCTTTATTTATGGGCAGTGCCTCAACAAATCTCAAAATAAATGTCGGCGGTTTTGACGGAAGAAAGCTTAAAGCGGGTGATGTTCTTAAAATCGGCAAGGCTGATAAAATTAAGAATATCGAAAAGCGAGAACTTCCGGAAAACACCTATAATAACATTGTAAAAGTAAGAGCAGTATTAGGTCCGCAAAACGATATGTTTTCCGAAAACGATTTGTTGTTGTTTTCAAATCAGCAATACACCGTCACCTCCGACCTTGACAGAATGGGAATCAGGCTTTGGGGCATTGCTTTGCGTGGCAAGGAAAAACTGGAAATCATTTCCGACGCAATTACCTTTGGTTCTATACAGATTACAAATTCGGGGATGCCTATTATTCTTATGGCAGACCACCAAACAACAGGCGGCTATGCAAAAATAGCAACAGTAATAAGTGCCGATTTGCCAAAGCTTGCTCAGGTTAAGCCAAACGATAAAATCATCTTTGAAATTATCGACATTGATACTGCCGAAAAAATAGCGATTAAGCAGAAAAAATATATAGATAAATTATTTTAGGAGTGGCTATGGACTATTCAAATATGTCGCCTCAAGAGGTTAAAAAGCTCATCAGAACAGGCGAAATAGATTATCAGACATCAGGTATGTGCAATGGCTACGCACAGGCTAATCTTTGCATTTTGCCAAAGGATTATGCTTTTGACTTTTTGCTGTTTTGCACAAGAAATCCAAAGCCTTGCCCGATTTTGGAGGTTGGCGATGTCGGCTCAAAGCAGTTTAAAACAATGGCGAGCGAGGGCGATGTTTGCAAAGATTTTCCAAAATACAGAATTTGGAGAAACGGTGTGCTTGAAAAAGAGGTTACGGATATAACAGATTATTGGCAGGATGATTTTGTATATTTTCTCATAGGTTGTTCCTTTAGCTTTGAAAGTGAGCTTTTAGAGGCTGATGTTCCGATAAGACATATTGAAGAAAATAAAAATGTACCTATGTTTAATACGAATATCGAGCTTCAACCGTCAGGTAAGTTTCACGGCAATATGGTCGTATCAATGCGACCTATTCCTAATGATTTGGTGGTTAAAGCGGTTAATGTTACCGCCTCTATGCCGAGAGTTCACGGAGCTCCGATACAAATAGGAAATCCAGAGGCGATAGGAATAAAAGATATTACAAAACCTGACTACGGCGACAGCGTGACAATCAAAGAAGGAGAAGTTCCGGTATTTTGGGCTTGCGGCGTTACACCTCAAAATGCAGTAATACAAACAAAGCCGGAAATTGCCATAACACATTCACCCGGTCATATGTTTATAACCGATGTAAAAAATATTGACTTAAAATATTAGGTAAAATAGTGTGAAAAATCACACTATTTCAAATTATATTGCCCTCAAAATTTGCCGCCGGGCATAATTTTGAGATGGCTAAAATCACCATTTACGCCTGTTCAGGCAACGCAAGATTAAGGTGATTTTTAATAAACTATTTGTTGCCTGAAAGGCTATGGTGATTTATATGTATAAAATTAACTTGAATTGCGATTTGGGCGAGGGCGCAGCCTTTGACAAGAAAATCATTCCGCTTATTAACAGTGCAAATATTGCTTGCGGATTTCACGCAGGCAATCGAGATATGATGGAAGCCACGGTCAAGCTATGCATTGATAACAATGTCGGTATCGGTGCACATCCGGGTTATCCCGACAAGGAAAATTTCGGCAGAACAAATCTTGATGTAACTCCTAAGCAGGTTTACGATTACACCCTGGCTCAATTAGAGGCATTGGGTGACATTGTTGCAAGTAAGGGCAAAATAGTTCATATTAAACCGCACGGTGCAATGTACAACCAAGCGGCTAAAAGCAAAGACCTTGCAGATGCGATAGTTGATGCAATTACAGATTACAACAAAGATTTAATTTTGTTGGCACTTTCAGGCTCACAAATGATTGAATCGGCAAAAGCAAAGGGCATAAAATATGCAAGCGAGGTTTTTGCCGACAGAGCATACGAGGCTGACGGCTCGCTTAGGGCGAGGACGCTTGAAAATTCAATGATAACAGACGAAGATTTGGCTGTTGAAAGAGTAATCAAAATGGTACAAACCGGAAAGGTTGTAGCTTATACAGGCGAAGAAATAGACATTGAAGCTCACTCGGTTTGTGTTCACGGTGACAGCGAAAAAGCGTTTGTATTCGTAAAAAAGCTAAACGAGGCTTTCAGCAAAAACGATATAGAAACAGTAGGTTTAATCGAGGCGATAAAATAATGAACCATCGTACTTATTTAAAAATTGATTTTAATAAATTAGAGCATAACTTTAACTGCGTACGCAACAAGCTTCCAAGCGACATCAAGGTACTTGGCGTAATCAAAGCTAACGCATATGGCAACGGAGCTGTTGAAATAGGAAAATTCCTTGACGACAAGTGTGATTTTTTTGGAGTTGCGTGTATTGAAGAAGCAGTTGAACTTAAAAAGGCAGAAATAAAAACGCCGATACTTATTTTGGGCAGAGTATTCCCTTTTGATATTGAAACTGCCGTTAAATATGATGTGAGGATACCGATTTTTTCATATGACGACGCAGTTATTCTTTCAAACGAAGCGGTCAAGCAGGGAAAAAATATGCCGTTTCATTTCTGCATTGATACAGGAATGAGCAGAATAGGCTTTCAGGTCAACGAGGAAAGTGCCGATATTTGCAAAAGCATAACCGAACTGCCGAATATATTTGCAGAGGGGCTGTTTTCTCACTTTGCAACTGCTGATGAAAAAGATTTATCTAAGGCTGTAGAGCAAAGAAATAAGTACAAAAAATTTTGTAAAATGCTTAGCGACAGAGAAATTGAAATTCCCATTAAGCATCTTAATAACAGTGCCGGTATTATGAATTTTGACGAGTATTTTGATATGTGCAGAATGGGAATTATCACATACGGTCTTTATCCGTCTGATGAAGTTGACAAGGGTATACTTGACCTTGAGCCGATAATGAGCTGGCACACAAAAATTGCGCACATTAAAGAGCTTGAGCCAAACAGAGAAATCTCCTATGGCGGCACATTTAAAACCGACAGAGTTACCAAGGTTGCAACTGTTCCTGTCGGCTATGCCGATGGCTTTCCTCGATGCTTGTCAAATAAAGGCAGAGTCATTATAAACGGCAAATATGCGAAAATACTCGGCAGAGTTTGTATGGACCAATTTATGGTTGATGTCAGCGATATTGAATGTGATATAAATGATGAAGTCATTTTAGTCGGTACACAAAAAAATGCTCACATTTCTTTAGACGAACTGTCAAACAGTGCATATTCCTTTAATTATGAGTTGCCTTGCAGAATACCTGCTCGTGTTAACCGAGTTTATTTTTATAACGGCAAAGCAGTTAAAGATGTCGGTCTTGTATAAAAATATTTTATGATGAACACTGTCGGAAAACAGACAGCAAAATTCACTACTTGTCTTTCATCTGCTTTTCGATTTTAAGTACAAAGTTTAATACCTAAATCACCATAAAATAACTTTGAAATTAGCCGTTTATCAGAATCTCTCAAAGACAATCAAAAAATCAAAACAAAGAAAAAATGCCCGAATACAGCCGTAAAAAGCAGTATTCGGGCATAAAAAAACTCTAAATCCGTATTATCTTTTACAGTAGGCTACTGCATCATTTGATGACGAAGAATATAAAAGGTCATTCAATCGGATTAAAGCTGAAATCCGGTCTCATATTCTATTGCTTCCTGTTATATACATTCATTGATAACATTTGATATATCGTCATTGATACAGATGGATTTATGCCGTATTTCAGGCGGACAGACGGGCGTTTCGACAATTTCTCGGCATTATAAATCCCTCCTGATGTATATTCTACATCAAGAGGGCTCTTTTTTCTATTGTCCAT
>OIYY01001157.1_pt1 | contig 15019 bp, 14 predicted proteins | sample 1588341 | NCBI WGS metagenome assembly OIYY01 (sample SAMN03283287) | human gut metagenome | biome: human-associated habitat; material: feces | host: Homo sapiens | place: Peru | collected 2012 | reverse complement strand
TTTACAAGGTTTACGAGACTTGATAACATCACATAAAATGCACTTATCTTTAACATATGTATGAGTGCTAATTTTTTCATAGCATTAATGGTAAGCGGTCCAACCGTTCCTGTAATCGTTGAGATACCATTCTCAATCTGAAATGCACGAATGATTCCCTGCATCACTGCTGTTCCAGTTTTTCCATCTTCATTAAGTTTTTTCCAGCTTGGATGTCCGCCAAACATCGCATTTAGATATTTTTGTGCTTTTAATACATTGCTGGGTCGCAGTTGCTTACCATCGGTGTTTCATTTCTTAACTGCATTGCTTTATCTATATGTCTATTAATTGATTGTCCTCCAATTACATTTTAGAATATTTAGTAAGTATTTCCTCAATCTGCATATTTATGCTTTCAGGAAATGTTCCTGAATTATCATCAGAAATTCTTATCCAAAAGTCAAGATTCTTGTATTTCACATTGTGTCTTGTGTTGTTCTTATCCTGTCTGGCGGCAATCTCGACTTTCACCTGTGCTCTTTTTTGTTCAAGGAGTGGAATTATTATGTAATAGAGCCTGTCGTCCCTGAATGATATATAGCCTGCGGCATTTCCCGATTTGGTCTTTAAATATAGACGGTGATTTTTAAGTGACTGTGGGTATAGAGTCATACCTGCCCGCAAAAATGGGGCATTGGCTAGCATTTCAAGCATTGAGTCTATATAAAATATCTGTGCATTATTCTGCTTTACTGGTGTGATAAGTTCATTAAGTGTGTAGGTTGCATCTATATACTGCTGGGCTAAAAGGTATGCAAGCTGTGCTTTTATAACTGCCCTGCTTGTATCCGATATGCTTCCTTTCCTTCTGTTATCTATACCTGATAACAGCTTATCACTGCTTTCTGATATACTCCTTATGAATAATGAAAAATCTTCTTCTATCGTCCAGATATATTTGCCTTTTGCTATAACAAAGCTTCCAGTAATATTTCCTCTTGCACCTTCTGCATAATGATATATATTACGGCTTGTATACGCATTATCATTAACAGGTGCATCCCAATTACCGCCATCGGAAGCATATGTATTATAGTCCTGATAATATTCTTCATAATATGTGTACTCTGATGAATAATTATCATTGCTGGAATTATTGAAATAATCGGACATTTTATTATCAGATAAATTCTTAATAATAATTGAATATGCCTCATTAATCTCCTGCGCACTATATTGATATGTATTCTTCCCTGACTTTAATAAATCGGGATGCACCTTTAACATCAGTTTTTTATATTTTTTCTTAATCACTTTTATATCAGCAGACTGGGGTACTGCTAATATTTTATATGCCTGTTCTACACTTATCTTCATAGGGTTATCCTGATATGCTCTTTCTATTGATTACATTTATTAACTCATCAAATCAAATTTCTTCTGAATAAAATCCACAAGATACTCAGCTGTACCCTCAACGCCCAGAGAGCTGCTGTCTATCATTATAGTCTTGTGCTTAGGGTCTGATGGAAGAAATCCTGCATAGTGCATATGGTAATTATCTCTTGCCTCATCTACTGACCTTATCATCTTCCTGGCTTCTTCTTCGCTTAAATGCAGATCATTGACACAGTTCTTAACTCTCTGTTCATATGGAGCATAAATGTATATATGCACCGCATTTTCTTCATCAGAAAGGACAAAATCTGAACAACGTCCAACTATTATACAGCTTTCTCTCTCAACTAAGAATTTCATAATATTCTGCTGGGCTTCAAATATTCTGTCCTGCTCTGTGCTTGACTGTGTTCCAAGAGGATACATCATTCTCTTATATGAATTAGTTGATATCTTCTTAACCTTTTCTTCAAGTTCATCTATCTGTGATACTGGAAGATTAAGCTTCTTAGCTGCCTGCTCCACTATATCCCTGTCATAATATTCAACTCCAAGCTTCTTACTCATAAGCTTGGCTATTGGACGTCCAAGGCTGCCAAACTGCCTTGCTATTGTAACAACATATTTCTTATCACTCATAACTGCCTCCATTCTGAAATTATTCTTATAATTCCTATATACATTTTATAAAACTAACACATTTTACATAACAAATCCTAATACAAGGAAACCAATTATACTTATTCCAGCTCCTATAAGTACATATGGAAGCTGTGATACTGCGTGGTCAAAGTTATCAATACCTGAACCCTGTGAAGCAAGAACTGTTGTGTCACAGTAGAAGCAGGCGTGATTACCAAATGCACAACCTGAAAGAATTGCTGCCATTATAAGTATTGCATTGGCTCCTACACTTGCACCAAGTGGAAGAAGAACTGGTGCAACAAGTGTACATACGCCCCACGCATTGGCTATCATAAATGCTAATATACCAGTAATGATAAATGCAAGCATTGGGAAAATCTTTGCTGATAATATTGGCTGTGTAATATCTATGAAGAACTCCGTCATCTGCATCTGGCTTGCAATTGTCTGGAATGTAAGTGCTGCTATAAGGAGAATTATAATAGGAAGCATATCTGCAAATCCTTTTACGAAATTATCCCAGTATTCTGTAAATGTCATCAGCTTTTCTGCAAGATACATAACAAGTGTTACTGCAAGACATATAATCTGTGCTACTACAAGGTTACCTGTAACACAGGCTACAACTACAAGTACAAGCATTGGAACAAGGAAATTGAATATGTTGCCGTCCTGTTCGCATTCGCCATCGTCCATATTGTACTTCTTACTTGCATCACTGTAAACCTTACCTGTTGTTGCAACTCTTTCATAAGCCTTCTTCATTCCGCCAAGCTTAGGAAATACACCTGCTGAGAAAAGAATTACAATAAGTAATGCAACTATTGGATATATACAAAATGGAATTGCTTTAATATAAGCTCCCATCCAGGTCTTTGCACCAAGTGCCTGAACACTCTCCTGTGCGAAGAAGATAGCTCCAAAATATGCTGCCCAGGATGAGAATGGGAACATAACACAGACTGGTGAACCTGTACTATCAAGAAGATATGCAAGTGCTTCTCTTGGTACTTTTACTTTATCATATACCTTCTTCATTGCTGTACCTATTGATAATACATTAAGATAATCATCAATAAATATAATTACACCTAATATAAATGTTGTGAATAAAGTCTTTCTTTCGCTGTTACATATCTTTGAAACGATCTTTGCAAATCCAAAATGTCCCTTAGAGGCTGTAAGAAGTGCTATTATACTTCCAAACAAACCACATACAAGTATTAAGTATGCTTCATCACTCATAACACCTTCAAGTGTATTAACCCATTCGGTTATAAAATCCTGCTTATATAAAAATATTGCTCCTATAATTGAACCGCCTATAAGAAATGGCTCACATTTCTTAGTAACTATAGCACCTATGACAATACCGATTACAATTATTACTGCTATAAGACCGTAGCTCATAATCATTTCCTCCTGTTATATAAATTTTTACTAATACACAAAAAGGGACTTCCGCTAATATTACCATTAGCAGAAGCCCCTTTGCTTCTTGTCTATGTTCAAGAATATATCACTAAAACATATATACTTGAACATTCTTTTATAAATATTTTATTGTTATGACTTCTAATAACAATCTTGTATTACTTCATTTGTTCTCACAGCACAAATATCTATCTTACCTCGAGACATATCAAAGCATTCATAAACTCCAGACGCGTCATCGCATCATCAAAATTCCTGCCCGTAAGCTCAGTTATTCTCTGTATTCTGTACTTTACTGTATTACGATGCGTAAATAACTGTTCGGAAGCGTGAAGCAGGCTGTTATTGTTCCAAAGGTACGCTTTTAATGTCTGTAAAAGATTCGTATTATTCTCCTTATCATAGTCAATAATTATTCCTAATGTACTGTCAACAAAGTCCTGTATAAGCTTTTTATCTCCAAATTCAGAGAACAGGTTATATATTCCCATTTCTTCATACCAGAACACACTTCCATTAAGCTGTATCTTCTCCGAAAGGATTACACACCTTGAAGCCTCCGTAAAACTTTTCTGCAAATGTGATATTCCATTATATTCACGTCCAATTCCCATAACAAGCTTTATATCCGTATACCTGCCCTGCATGTATCCAGATAATGCTTCGTAAGATTGATTAATAAGACCGTGTGTATCATCAGCATTTTCCAAACAATTAAAACAGCCAACTATGTTATTAGCATATCTTGATAAAATCAGACTTCCATTGTTCTGTGCAAAACTGTCCCTCAGTTTATTCATAATGAAATCATAATCAAAATTCTCTATCTTATTATCTGAATGAATATTAATCATAAACATACGGTTATTACCATTGATGTCATAGCCAGCTTCTTCAAATTTAATAGAAAATGCTTCTATATTGATGTCCTTTCCGAATATAATTCCTGAAAGAATATCATCACTTAATACATCTGAGTCTTTATTATACGCAATAGCGTGTCCGATTTCTTCAAAAATGTCAACAAGAGGAATTTCACCTGATATGACAAATATCGGAAAATCGTTAAGATTGGCATAGGATATTATTGTACTGTCTATACTGGCAATGTACTTATCACCAACAAGAAGCAATGCACCTGCCATATCAAGCTTCTTAGCTTTCTTAATAACTGCTTGCAGATCAAAATCCTTACTCTGTATAACAGGCGTGCTTATAATCAAAAGCTCCTGTCCCTTTACCCACTTCGCAAAATTCATATTCTCAGGCTTATATACCCACCTTATTCTATTAGACAAACCACTCTTTCCTGCTATTATTCTGGCTTTCGCCATTGAGGGGAGAGTGAGAAGATCTTTACATTGAAACATATTGCTGCTCCTATATTTTTTTCTTTTTATCTACGCCATAAATTCACTCAAAGCCTCATAAGCAGCTGGTGCTTTCTTAAACAGATATTCACCATTACGGACACTTGCAACAACATCGGCTCTTTCGCATACTGCCTCGAATTCACTCCTGGCATCGACAACAATAAAGTTAGCTGGCTTGCCTGCCTCAATTCCATATGTGTCTGATATGTTCATGGTCTTAGCACCATTAACAGTTATAAGGTCAAGGCAGTTATCCATTTCCTCAAACGACATCATCTGGGCTATATGTATACCATTATCAAGCACATTCATAAGATTGCCATTGCCTGCCGGATACCAGGGATCCTGAATTGAATCCTGTGCAAAGCATACATTTATTCCATTTTCATATAATTCCTTAACTCTTGTAAGACCTCTTCTCTTAGGATATGTATCCTGTCTGCCCTGAAGATATATATTCTCTGTTGGGCAGGAAATGAAGTTAAGTCCTGCTTTCTTGAAATTCTTCATCATTCTGAATGCGTAGCTGTTATCTACTGAACCTAATGAACAGGTATGGCTTGCTGTTGTCTTAGGTCCGATTCCTTCAACAATTGAAAGTGCAGTAAGAAGCTCCACAAACCTGCTCATTGGGTCATCACTCTCATCACAGTGTACATCAATAAGCTTGTCATACTTCACAGCTAATTCAACAACCTTATGAATTGATTTCTCACCAAATTCCCTGCAATACTCAAAATGTGGAATACCACCTACACAATCAGCCCCCATTTTAAGTCCTTCTTCAACAAGCTTGTCGCCATCTTTGTAAGAATACATTCCTTCCTGTGGAAATGATACAATCTGGATTGTTACAATATCTTTTAATTCTTCCTTTAATTCAAGAAGTGCCTTTAAGGCTGTGAGGTTAGGGTCAGTTACATCAGCGTGTGTTCTTATGAACTGGACACCGTGTGACACCTCCATTTTAACTGCCTTTATTGCTCTTGCCTTTATCTCATCAATTGTTAAATCTGATTTAGTTTCACTCCACCTTTGAATTCCTTCAAATAATGTTCCTGTTCCGTTAGTTGCACCCTGCTTTCTTGCTGTGAATACATAATCAAGATGAATATGTGGGTCAACATATGGTGGCAGTGTAAGCTTGCCTCCCAAATCCTCAATTTCACAATCACTATCTACATCTATATGTGGTGCAATTGCCTTAAATACCCCGTCCTCAACAAGTATTTCCTGTAATTCATCATATCCTTTTAACTTTGCGTTAATAAATTTCTTTCCAGCCATATTATACCTCTTTTCCTGCCTAAGATATTAACACTGAATTCAAATATCAAATGGCATTGATTAATATGGTCTGACTATAACAATCAATATAACAAACAACAAGCATTTGTTCCAAAGTAACAAGCGTTTTATGCTGTTTTAACAACATTTTATAATTGTATTTGTGCTGGGGATACATAATTATACTCTTAGCATTCTGTATCCTATACCTATATGCGTCTGTATATACTGTGGGGAATTGACATCTTTTTCAATTTTCTTTCTTAATGTTGCCATGAATACTCTAAGTGATGCCAGATCATTTTCCCATGAACTGCCCCATATATTCTTAGTAATATAAGTGTATGTCAGCACTCTTCCAACATTTCTTGATAATAATATGAGAAGCTTATATTCAATAGGTGTAAGATGCAGCTCTTCTCCATTCAGATATGCGCAGCCAGCCGCATAATCAATTTTTAAATCTCCATTCTCGAATACACTTGTATTCTGAGTCATATCCGTCTGCATAAGCGACAGTCTTCTTACTGTTACGCGTAATCTTGCAAGAAGCTCATCTACAGAAAACGGCTTTGTAAGATAATCATCTGCCCCTGCATCAAGTGCCTCTATCTTATCCGCATCTTCAGTTCTTGCGCTTATAACAATTATTGGTGTATTAGTCCATGTTCTTATCTTTTTTATAACTTCCACCCCATCTATATCAGGAAGCCCTAAGTCTAGCAGAATTATATCAGGATTATGTGATGCAGTCTGTGAAATAGCACTCTCTCCATTCACAGCAGTTAAATACCTGTAATTATTAGTTTTTAATGTTGTTGTTATGAGATTTCTTATTGGTGAATCATCCTCAACTACAAGAACCTGTGTTTTATTCATTTAAATGTACCTCACTTAACTGCAGCTTGAATTCAAAAATGCATCCATGTGGTGTATTATCCCTTAATTCCAGTTCACTTCCATGTGCATTTATAATAGTTTTACATAAAGATAACCCAAGTCCGAGACTTCTTCTGTTATCTGCAATTTCATTGTTACAGGTAAAAAATGTATCAAATACATTTTCTTTCATATCATCAGGTATTCCCGCACCATTATCTTCAATGGATATAATTACATATCTGCCTTCTTTTCTTGCTTTAATATATATATCAGAGCCTTCCTGCGTATACTTTATGGCATTATCAACTATATTAATAATAACCTGTATTATAAGTCTGGCATCCATTTTCACAAGAAGCAGTTCTTTGCCGCAATCCACATGTATTTTATGTTCACAGCTTTTTCTGTTGATATGTTTTAACGCTTCAGCAATAACTTCATCTATCAGCTGGTCAGACATATTAAGAGTTACTGTTCCATCCTCAAACCTTGTTACAAACAATATATTCTCTACAAGACTGATTAACCATTCTGAATCATCATATATATCTGTAAATATCTGCTCTCTCGTATCATTATCAAGCTTATCATAATTGTACATAAGATTATTGGCATTCCCTGATATTGATGTGAGTGGTGTTCTTAAATCGTGTGAAATTGTCCTTAAAAGATTAGCCCTTAACTGTAGTGTCTTTTCCCTGTAAGCAGCCTGTTCTGACATACGAACATGTTTTTTCAGTTTAGATGCCAGGGTTCCTGTAAGCATTGACGCAGCAAGCATAATAACACATGTGAGCGGATATCCTGTGTCATATGTATGAAAAGTAAATCTTGGTTCTGTCAGAAAGAAATTCATCAGAACAACACTTACAAGCGAACCTGCCACACTCCAGATATATCCATTAGTGAAAATTGAAATCAAAAGCACACACAGAAGATATACCATAGTAACATTTGATTCTGTAAATCCAATATATATAAGCAACATTCCTATTACTGTTGCAATGCTTAAAAAGCCTGTTGTTATTAAGAATTCTTTTACAAATTTTTTCAATGTCTTTTCCGTTATAATTACCACCTTATTTTATTTTGTATATGATAATAACACATTTTCAATTTAATATCTCTTTTTTTCGTTATCATCACTTTCATTCAATATAGCATTCATTGTATCTTTGTCATTGTTTCTTCTTGTTCTGTTCATAAATCCGTCTATTTTATTCATAACATACCATCCTGCTGTCATAAACAATAATATCACAACTATCAGTATTATTATAATCAATCCCGTCTTCATGCTCATGCCCCCTAATCTTAAACCCTAAAGCATTTTTTCAGATTTTTATAATCTCCTAACACAAGTAATGTAATATCTTCTGTAAGTACAATATCTGGTTCAACATTTACATTTATTGAGTCTTTATGCTTTATAGCCATTATGTTTACTCCATATTTTCTTCTTATATCAAGTTCAATAATGCTTTTCCCTAACCACGACTCAGGAACCTCTACTTCAAGAATTGCATGGGTATCATCCAATTGTATTAAATCAAGAATATGATCCGCAGTATAGCGTACTGCGGCCCATTTTGCTTCGTGTTTTTCAGGATACACAACTGCATCTGCACCATTGCGCAGCAGGAATTTTTCCTGTACATCCCGCTCGGCTCTTGATACCACATATCTGGCACCAAGTTCCTTTAACAGTGATGTTGTTTCCAGCGAATTCTGAAAACTGTTACCAATTGTCACCATACACACATCAAAATTCCCAACACCTAATGATTTTAAAAATTCAGCATTCGTGCTGTCTCCAATCTGCGCATTTGTGACTATATTCATAATATCATTAATTCTGTTCTCATCAGTATCAACTGCCATCACCTGATGTCCAAGCTGATTAAGCTGCATAGCCATATGTTTTCCAAATCTTCCGGCTCCTATAAGTAATACATTCTTTTTCATATTGTGCTCCTATCCTATATTAATCTTTTCTTCAGGAAATTTTGAATAGCTGTTTCCATTTCCAGAAAAAGCAGCATATATTAAAGTAAGACCACCAACTCTGCCCATAAACATAAGAATAATAAGAACAATTCTTGACAATATTCCAAGCTGTGGAGTAATACCTAATGTCAATCCGACCGTACCTACTGCTGATGCTGTTTCAAAAAGACATTTTCCTAATGAAATTCCATCTGTGACATTTATAATAAATGCGCCTGTAACAAATAATGTAATGTACATCATAGCTATCGTAGCTGCATTTTTAACTGTATCATTATCTATTCTTCTTTCAAAAAAATGAATATTCTTATTCCTCTTAAATGTTGCAACCATGTTTCCCATAAGAACTGCAAATGTAGTTGTTTTCATACCACCTGCTGTTGAACCTGGTGAACCACCTATAAGCATAAGAACAATCATAATCATTACAGATGCCTGTTTCATTGCATTAAGGTCAACCGTATTAAATCCCGCGGTCCTTAATGTCACTGATTGAAAAAGTGCCTTAAATACAGGCATTTTCTCACCTCCGGTCATCATATCATTTATCATAAATATAATTGCAGGTACTGTTATAAGAACGGCTGTTGTAACAATTATTAATTTGCTCTGCATTTTATATCTTTTAAAATGATACTTATTATTCTTAATATCTTCCCACGTAACAAATCCAATTCCACCAATCACAATAAGAAGCATTAATGTAATATTAATAACAGGATTACAGGCATATGTCGTCATTGAAGCAAATTGATTATCCGCTGTTCCTAACACATCAAATCCTGCATTACAAAATGCTGATATTGAATGAAATATTGCAAACCAGATTCCTTTCAATCCATAATCTCTGCAGAATACCGGCATCATAAGCAATGCTCCTGATAATTCTATGATGAATGTTCCTTTTAATATAAATCCGGTAAGTCTGACTATTCCGCCAACCATCGGTGCTGATACAGATTCCTGCATAAAGCTTCTCTGCATTAAAGACACTTTCTTTCCTGACAATAAAGAAAATGCAACAGCAACAGTAATTACGCCAAGCCCTCCTATCTGTATAAGCGTAATTATTACAAGCTGTCCAAATAAAGACCAGTAGCTTCCTGTATCCAGTACTACTAATCCGGTAACGCATACCGCTGATGTAGATGTAAATAATGCATCACCAAACGGTGTTACACAGCCACTGGCTGATGAAACTGGCAGCATAAGAAGCAATGCTCCTAATATGATTAATCCACCAAATCCAATTGTTATAACCCGGAATGATGACAAATGTTTTCTTATCCTGTTGTCAAACATAAAAAATTCCCCTTTTCTAACATAATTGAAATCTACCAGAATTATGTTAAAAAAGGGGTTAAGCATTTTTATATGATATTAAGATTATATTAAGATTATTATCTCTCCCGAATCATGATAATCAGAAGATAAGCTGCTCCGAATACAAGTATGCTTCCAGCCATGATTAAATACATCTGTGACACGCCAACAACATGTCCCCTGAATACAGGATTACAGTCGAGAGTGTTCCTTATGACTGTGACCGCTTCTGACGGAAGCCCTGTGTCTGCCATCTCTTTATACACTCCATTGAGCATGTGGTTCTTAACCAGGGACGTTCCATATGTACCCGGAAGGTAGGACAATGCTTTCTGCAGCCCGGAGCTAAAATTAGATATCGGCATGTATGCACCGCACACAAATCCATACCCTGCACTTACAATAGTTCCAACCGCCGACAACTGTCCCTGTGTCTTTAACGGATAGCTTACAATGCTTGAAAGCGTGCTTCCGAATAACACAAGCAGAATCATATCCATTATTACAAATATTACATCTGACACACTCATATACCAGCCCATCTTCAATATGTAAAGCAGGCATAATGCAAGTGCTGTGCCATTAACCATAAGCGAATTAAGTACTGTTGATAAGAAATATCCTATATAAATCTTTGTTTTGCTTACGGGCGAAACATCAAAATCTTTTCTTGCTCCGCTGGCTCTGTCCTGAACCATCGTAAGATTGACGCAGAATGTAACAGTTACACAGCTTACTGCAAGAAGTGCCGCAGCTAACTGTGCTGCCACTGTGCCGTTAATTATTTTGTCTGATAAATCAATCATGTCCTTAGTTGCAGAAACGAAAGAGTTCTTGTATACATTTGCTAAAAATGTTGCGTACAAAACAATAAGAATTACCGGAGTTATCATTGATGAGAACAACATTCCTTTGTCCTTAAAAAAGAGTTTTCTGTTTCTGCTTACAAGTGCTGCTATCTCTTTCATCACTGACCACCTCCCAGTATTTTTCCGGTCACAGCAAGAAATACATCATCCATGCCGCCTTTTACAACCTCATAATCGCGGAATATCTCCTGATGTTTCACAATCATTTTCGTAGCTTCAAGTGTGTTCTTAACCTGAATCCTGTAACCATCACGGATTGCCTTATACTCTGTTCCCAAAGCTTTAATCTCGTCCTCTGTAACTCCATACAAAGATATCGTATCCTGAACATATTTGTTCTTTAATTTCAAAGGTGTTCCCTCTGCCACGATACTTCCCTTATCAAGAATCACAACATATCCGGCACTTGCCGCCTCCTCCATGTAATGAGTTGTAAGGAATACCGTCATGTTCTCCTCTGTCCGAAGCCTCTCAATAACATTCCATATAAGAAGCCTTGTCTGCGGGTCAAGTCCCGTCGTCGGCTCATCAAGAATCAGTATCTCTGGTCTGTGAATCAGCGCCCTGGCAATATCAATTCTTCTTCTCTGTCCGCCTGACAGCTTACCAACCGGTCTGTTAATGTAATCCCCGAAATCAAGTATCTCCACAAGTTCTGCCAGTCTTTTTTCGAATGAATTTCCAGTAATTCCATACAACGCTGCCCTGCTTTTAAGATTCTCCTTAACTGTAAGAGGTTTATCAAGAACACTGTCCTGAAACACAACTCCCAGCAGCCTCTTTGTTTCACTGCCTGCCCTGTCTGCTTCTTTATCCTTAATCCACACATTTCCACTGTCCTTGCAAAGCTGCCCACACATAATAGAAATCGTTGTGCTTTTTCCCGCACCATTTACACCTAAAAATGCGAACAATTCTCCCTTCTTTACACGGAAACTTAAGTCATTAACTGCCTTCACATCGCCAAAACATTTATTCAGATGTTCTATCTTAATAATATCCGACATACGCCCCTCCTTATTGAGAATTATTTCATGTATTTATTAATCCATTCTACCATATCCGGATATACAATGCCCTTTTGTTCTTTAAAATCTTTGTTATTCGTTCATACAGTATTTTAATATTCTGTATTAATTCCTGAAATCAATATTTCCATATATCACTTTTTTCAAATACTTTTCCACATTCAGGACTAATCTCATAATAAATAGCTTGATAACCATTCTCATCTTTTTGACCTAAATCACTGTTAAACACAATCACCCACTTTGAATCTATCTTAGCTATACCATAGATAGAATTATCCGTACCCACAGGGCAATCTTCATATCCAAGCACAAAATGTTTCCATCTTTTCTGCTCCTCTTTGTTATTAGAAATATAATAATATGTTCCATCATTATATTTCGTTGTCAAAATTTCATTAAACGCCTCAAGTATTTCTTTATCTTCTATTCTTTGTCCATCTACATAAACACAATTGACTTTTCCCCCAGTTGGTATTTGATAATTTTCTTTAACTATATATTGTTCCCCTGTAAATGATTTTAATAATAAAAAAGTATGACTCCTATCCTCATCTATCTCATATACATCCCAGTTATCAATCTCTGCAATTTTCTTTTTCTTTCCAGTCGTCATAAATGCTTGATATACATATTTCTGATCTGCTATCCTGACCATCCCCGCCAATACTTCTCCGTCCTTAATTATTGATTGTGCTTTAAAATACTTATATCCAATAAATAATAGTGCAAAGAATACCAGCATACATACAAAATATTTTATTCTTTTATTTAACATAATATTCCCCATCAAATTTTTCATCATCCCCTTCAAATCTCTTCTCTATTTTTCAGAATATATCCAGCATATTATCCAGATATACCTCTTCTCTCACATGTATCTGATACTCCGGCTTCGTCATATAATACAACAGAAATTCCAGAACCAGTGCGCTTCCAAGCCCGCGTCCTTCAATCTTAAAATTGGAAAATCCCATCGGCATATATGTATTCCTTATATCGTCAACACTGATAAATGCTGGATTCTCCATTGCCTTAGAAAACCGGTATCCACTCTGTGAATCCGGTGCAACGCATACATGATCTTGACAGTCCTCACCAAGATTCTGACGGCTCACAATCTCATAACAATTCTTTCTGTCGTAACATCCGAACCAGCAGCACTCATTACACAAGAATTCCACCTTATCTTTTTCTTTATCTGTCAGCTTATCCAGCTTGTCAAATGCTTTATTAAGACGGAAATCCGGCACTACATACTGGAAATCTCCTCTTTTCACCTCATTTGAAAAGTCATTAAAATCCGTCAGCACCTTCGTTGTCGATGATACAAGATAAAGATTCGGATAATGCTTCTTGATATACCCGGCAAGAAGGTCAGAATGTACAATCACTCCATTGCTGACTGCATTACCTGCACCATTGTTCACACCTTTGCTGTCATTAAGTGCCTTACATAACGCATTACATTTTTCATCAGCTAAATGTTCTTCGCGAAGCAGTGAATTGCTGAATGTCAGCCTTGCTGATATCCCATACTCGCTCATCAGATTCATGACTTCCTGCACACCATGTTCACCGGAACCGATTCGTCCGCCGCCCCAGATACAGTCTGCAGGCGCACCATATATTGAGCCAATCCCGCACCAGTCATAGAAATACTCTCTGTGCTCCCGATATATCGGCAAAAATGCTTCATACAACTCATAAAATTCAAACAGCCCCGGAAGATGGTAATATGCCTTCTTTGTACTATTCATATCATATATCTCCTGTCTATAATCCCATAATTTCATATATATATTTCATATCCATATTTTCACGGATTGCATCTGCCAGCTTGTCATACTCTCTCTGCTTATATTCTTCAAAACTCATGTCTGAACCGCCGTGTGTCGCAATCCCACATCTTTTACCAAGCATATTTATAAAACCGTCACAGAATTCTTTCTCATCAAATATTCCATGAAGATAAGTTCCTGCCACATTCCCACAGACACATCCGTCCATATATTCGGTTCCATCGACAGTATTATATATTTTTGCAAATGCATGCGCCTGTCCTTCACCCACAGTACTCTCTCCCATATGAATTTCATATCCGGCACATTTTTTCTCTCCAAGCATTTCCCACATTCCTGACTGGCTGCAGATTGTTCCTCTTGCTCTTGTACGGTGCTTAGACAGTGTAAATGTAGTTGTAACCGGAAGAAGACCTATTCCCGGAACAACCTCACCGGTTTCTGCATTACATGAATCATCAATAACATTTCCTAACATCTGATAACCACCACATATTCCGAATACCGGTATATCCTGTCTTGCACATTTTATAATCTGTGATTCAATTCCATTCTTGCGGAGCCATTTTAAATCATTAATTGTATATCCATCATCAGTAATGGTATATAATCCGTTTCCTTTATCAATTACATAAATATCAACACAATCATTATTTCTATCTAAAAATGGCAAAGTTATACGATAAACATGTTCATTAATCTTATATTGACTAATATTTTGTTTTAACCAATCTATATATTTTTCCCCAAAATCTTTTTCTAATTCCTGTTTCATCATTATATCACACCTTGTATATTACTTATATTTATATTACAATATTTGCAAAATCCTGCAAAAATATCCATAAAAATTATGTTATTTTTGTCAAATTTAATATTATTAAATTCATCCAAATCATATGCCCATGGAAGATTCCCTGTATCATTATCCATTTCCCTATAAATATGTATATGATTTCTCGATGTTCTAGTTCCATCGGGATTCATAT
>OIYY01001154.1_pt1 | contig 15061 bp, 21 predicted proteins | sample 1588341 | NCBI WGS metagenome assembly OIYY01 (sample SAMN03283287) | human gut metagenome | biome: human-associated habitat; material: feces | host: Homo sapiens | place: Peru | collected 2012 | reverse complement strand
TTTTCAAAATTATCATCATAATAGGTTACTTTTCCATAATTATCTCTTACTTTTACATTAGCATTTTCATAGCTGTAATGTTTCCATTTCATCCCACCATTTTCTCCTGGTCTAACACCTGTATTCATTATAAAAATATAGCATAGTCCATTTGTTTCAGACAATAATATTTCTATTAGTTGTTGTTGCTCTGCTGGTGATATAATAGGTTTCTTCTTCTGTCTTTGCACTTTCGGTGTACGAATTGTTGGAATAGGATTAAATTTTATTATTTTATCAATTTCAGCATCTGTAAAAGCCATATTTAGAATACTTTTTATTTCCTTAATTGTTTTAGGAGAGTATTTTTTGATGCCATTTTTTTCATTTCCCGTTGTTAAATCTGAAAAATATTCTTGAAGAATTAATCTATCTAGCGATTGCATAGGATAGTTACCTAAATAGGGAATAATGTTTGTTTTGATTTTTTCAATGTACCCTTGTAGAGTTCTAGGCTTAACAAATGGTTTTTTATGAATACGAATCCATTTTTTTAGCCATTCTTCTAATGTTATTTTGTCTTTTTCAACATATTCATTATCGTTTGCTTCTTGTTTTGCTTTTATCATTTCTTGTACTAGAATTCTTTTATCTTTATTAAATAAAGATATTTGTTTTGATTTGCCATTTACTTTTATTGTTATTCTTCCTTCATATCCACCATTTTTTTGTCTAATAGATCCCTTTCCTCTGGTGTTTCGTTTTTTCTTTACTGGCTGGTTTTGTGAAGTTTTTATCATAGCTCTGCCTCCATTCAATATAGAGAACATTAAAAGTAAAAGCACAATATTTAATATTCTCTATTATAGTGCATGTTCTATGAAAAAACAATGTTAAACAAAAAAACTTCCAGAATTTTTATCAAACCAGTCTTGTAATTTATTTTTGTTAGCAAGAACTTAAAGAAATTAACTTTTTTATTAAACTTTTTTCTGAATCACATCCTTTCTGTATATTATTTTATAGCCTTTTATTATTAATTTCAATAAGCACGCAAAAAAATTTTTTTCGTTGATATTTAAGCATTTTTAAGCAATTTTAGTAGCCTTTAAGTTTTTTAAAACTTTTTTTACCATAAAATTTATAAATTATAAACTAACCTATATCTCTTTTATTATTTATATAATTCATTTATAATTTTTTCTAATTCATATAATTGATACAATTCAGATTTTCTATTAATATTAAGTTCAGATAGATATTTTGCATTTCTACTATCTAACTTATTATAATCCATTAGTTCTGTCTCTACATACAATATATCAATATATTGTGCTTTATTCTTAAAATTATTTAAAGCTTCATTAAAAATTTCTAAAGAATAGTCTTCTTTTTTTCTTAATAAATCAACTAATAATATCTCATCTTTAAAAGTAGGTAAAAATCTATCATTCTCAGTTTTTATTGCATCAAAATAATTCTTTACCAAATATTCTAACTTTGAATAAAATACTTGCTTTACTCCATCATCAGATATTCTTAATGCATTCCTTTTAGTGCCTAGGCTAATTTTAGATGGTTCTTTAGATATAAAACCTTTTAAATATAATGCTGTTTCTCCTACTAATACAGCACATGGATATTTTTTTATAACAATTTCATATTTATTATAGTTATGGTTATTTGAATATATTCCTTTTTCGATTTTATATATTTTGTGTCTAGAAATTGCTTTTCTAATTTGATAATCATTTTTATATATTTTCAATATTTCATTATAATTAAACAGCATAATTTTTCTCCTAAAAACGGCAAAGCTATGTGAGTGTTTACCTAAATTATATTTTTTTAAAGTATAACAAAAAAGTATTGATTTTTCAATATTTCTTGTTGACTTTATTTCTTAAATATGCTATATTTGTTGTGGGATTTTTGTACCCCAAAAACAGATTGCAAGATTGTAATCTGTTTTTTTATATGTAAAAAAGCGCTAATACTAGTTTTATTTCTAGTTAAAGCGCTTTTTTTATGCAATTTTTTTATGAATGGAGGTGTAAAATATGAAAAAAAGAGAAGATGGCTATTACATATTTAGAGCATGGATTACTAACCCTAGAACCGGTGAAAAAATATATGCAAAAGACAAAGGCAAAAAGGCTTTTCGTATATGGGTTAAAAGATAGAAGGTAGTAAATTTACTACTTTTTTATTTTTTTGGTTTAAAATAATAAAAGAGAATTAATATTATCAAAAATTTAATTCTCTTTATTTTACCCATACTATATTGGTTCATTTATTATTTTTATATTTTTATTCTTTCATCTATAAATTTATTTATGATTACCCTTATATTTTCCATCCTACTTTTTGTTTCTTTATCTTTATAATCAAATCTATCTATTAATATATTTATATAATCATTTTCTTTTACAATTTTATATGTTACATCAAAATTCAAATCAAATGTAAATGCTAATATACAAACCCAAAAATCTAATGGTGTTACTCTATCGTGAATATATACACACTTTTGGCTTAATATTGTTTCATATACTTTATCACTCAATAAGCTTTCTTCCATATCTTCTTTTTTATTTACTCTTGTAGGAAATATTGCCTCTATACTTTCTTCTTTCTTTACTCTATAATTGTCTAATTTATCTGCATCTCTTATTATTTTTGAATGTAGTAAAGTTCTTTCATCTAAACCTTCTTCTATTTTTAATCTACTATGATTTTCTATCGCTTTTTTTATTATTTTATCATATTGGCTATCTTCTATAAAATTTCTTATCATTTCTTGTTCAAATAACATTTTTGAGCCATGTGTTGCATGATCAAATTTAACACTATTTAATTCATTTGTAATTTTCAATTCTTCAAATCTTCCGATATCATGCAATAAACCAATTAGTTCTGCAAGTTTTATATCTTCTCTACTTAAATTCAATTTTTCAGCAATTTTTCTTGCATTTTCTGTTACATGATATGTATGTACTACTTTTAATTTAAAACTCAAATGTTCTTTATCTTCATATTGTTCTAAACAGTCTTTAAAAGCAATTTTCGCTTTTTGAATATCTATCATAGTTTCCTTATTCTCCTTTATCAAAAAAACTTTCATTTATTAATGGAACAATATCTATTGCAGGCTCCTCATATGGATGAACTTCTCTTAGTTTAGAAATTACGTTTTTTACTATATTAACATCACATACAACTTCTAATTTTTCTTCTTCTACAAATTCTAAATTATTTTTTTCTCCTATATATGGATTAGCTTCATCTGTTGGTTTAAATGTTCCAACACATTTTGTAGACATTGAACAATGTGTATAGTTACCAATTACTCCTGCTCCTGCTTCACATATTGCATTTCTCACTTCATCAACATTTTCTATTGGTATTGTTACAATTATCTTTACTTTATTAATTTCTATATTCAATTTATTTTTCTCCTATCAATAATTTTTTATATGTCTAACTTCAATACTAGGTATTGTTATTTCGTGTGGTAAATCAAAAATGTATTTAACTGTTTTTGCAACATCTTCTGCTGTTAATCCTGTATTCATTACACTTTCTGGCAATTCATTATTTGCTCTTTTATAAAAATCCGTTTGTATTAATCCAGGACATACATCTGTTATTTTTATATTATTTTGTGCTAAATCATTTTGGATAGCTTTTCTAAATGCATTTGCTCCAGTTTTTGATGCATTATAAATAGGAAATGGTGGTTCGCACATTACACCGCTTTGTGAATTAATATTGATTATTTGTCCATACCCTTGTTTCTTCATTATAGGAAATATACTTTTTATCATAGCAATTACACCAAATACATTTGTATCAATAACATGTTTTACTCTTGATAAATCATTCATCTCTTTGTAATTTAATTCTTCTTGTTTTGATATATCTCCTGAAATCCACATACCAGCACAATTAATCAAGCAATCAATTTTCTCATAATTTTTATTTATATCATGAATTATATTAGTTATTTGTTTATCATCTGAAACATCACAAATATAATATTTTGATTTTGTTTCTTCTGCTACTTGTTTTAAATTATTCTCATCAATATCAATTAATATTAGTTTTTCTTCTTTTAACATGTTTGCTATCGCTTTTCCTACACCATTTGCTGCACCTGTAATTATAACATTTTTCACTTTATTTCCTCCTTAATCTAATATAAATAACATCTATATCAATTAACTATAAATAATTTACAATATCTTCAAAAGTATCATATCCACTCTCACTATTAATATGTCCACCATTTGGTATTAAAATTTGTTCTGTTGCAATTGTGTCTGCGAATTCTTTCTCAACTTCATATTTTACATATGGATCATTATCTGAATAGAAACAAATAATTTCATCTGCATATTGTTTTACATCTTGCAGGTTATCAAAATACATTGATTTATTTACATTATCATATTCTTCATTTAACCCTAAATAATTATTAAATCCACATACAAATATTAATTTTTTTACTTTTATCTTATTTTCAGTCAAAAACTTTGAAATAAATACTGGTGCAATGCTATGTGCTATAATTGTTGTATTTTCATTTACTAATCCTAAATCTAAATAATATTTAAGTAATTTGCTCCAATTCTCATAATTTTGATAACCTACCCCTATTGGAAATTGTGGTACATATACTTGTTTTCCATCTGATGATATAAAATCATGTAACCAACTAAACCAATTTCCAAATGGACTTCCAAAACTTCCATGTATTATAAAATAATTTTCCATTTAATCATCTCTCCTATTTTTATTTATTTTTTCTATAAACTTTCAATCCAATTAAGAATTAAATTTCCTGTTTCACTTTCTTTTGTTTTATAAGTATGGCCTGTATTCTCAATTATTTTATATTCAAAATTATTGCAATTTAATGCTTTTTCTTTCAATAATTCAAGACATAAATAATAATCTTCTTCGTTTGCTCCAGAGAAAGTAAATATCGGTACATCTATTGCTTCAAATTGATTCCAATGTTCTGGATTAGAAATAACAGGTAAGTTATTAAGTTTAGAATCATCATTAAACCAATTGTAATAAGTTTGTGAACTCATATACATATAATTTTCCATCATTTTATGAAGTAATTTTGTTGGCTCGTTATTATCTATATTTTCTTTTGCTTCTTTAAGCATTTCTTTATAATCAGGTTGTTCTGCTAAATGTGAACCAATCATATCAGGAGCGCTTGCTAATATTATTCCTAAAACATTAGGATGTTTCTTATAGTAATAATAAATTATTTTATTGCACCCATAACTATGTCCTAATAAAATAATCCTTTTATACCCTTTTTTTTTTGCAGTCTCTATTGCTAAATCTATATCGTAAATACATTCTTCAAATATTTCATACATACAACCGCATCTTTTTAATGAACCATCTTTCATAACTATATCATTTTCAATAGAATGTCCTCTATTGTGTTCATATATAAATCCAATATTGTTACTAGATAATATTTTGCCCCATACAGTGGCAAAATAATTATCTATTATTGTTCCACACATTCCATGAATACAAATAATACATATATCTTTTTCTTTACTTTCAAAATGTACTATAGGCAATTTTAAACCATCTTCAGTATATGCATCATTAATGAATTGAATATTATTCATATATGTATCCTCCTTTATTTTAATAATGAACCACCATTTACATTTAGATTTTCTCCATTTATATAGTTTGCTTTATCTGATAATAAAAACAATACTGCATTTGCTATATCAATTGTTTCTCCTAATCTTTTTAATGGATTATTTTTCTTATGTTGTTCTATTTCTTGTTCTGTCCATCCTTCTAATGCCAATGGTGTTATTGTTAAACTTGGGCTTACTGTATTTACTCTAATTTTATATTTTGAAAGTTCTAGTGCACTTGCTTGTGTAAAGTTTATAATCCCTGCTTCTGCTGAGCAATATGCACTTGCTTCTACACATGGTTTTGTTCCTAATCTTGATGCTATATTAACAACACTTGCATTTTCACTATTCTTTAATAATGGAATTGCATGTTTGGTACATATTACTTTTCCTACTAAATTAACATCTAATACTTTTCTAAAATCTTGTATATCAAATGTTTCTATATAACTATCTATATTAGTGCCTGCATTGTTTATTAAGTAATCTAATTTTTCTATTTTATTAAACATTTTTATTACATCATCTTCATTAGATATATCTGCTTTTATGAATATAACTTTATCTTTATATTCCTCAAATTCTTTTTTAGTGTTTTCATAATTTTCTTCATTATGGCCATAATTTATAATTACTTTTGCACCATTTATTAATAATTGTTTAGCAATTTCTTTTCCTATTCCTGATGTTCCTCCTGTTACTAATGCTACTCTATTATCAAATTCTTTCATAATTATTTAATCTCCTTTTAAAGTATTAATCTTCTTCAATTATCTCCATTAATATTCCATTTGGATCTTTAATAAAGAAATATGGTTTTCCAAGTCTTCCTTTATTTATAATAATTTCTGAATCATTTAATTGGTTATCTTCAACAAACTTTTTAGCTTCCATTATATTTTTTACACCTAATCCAAAATGTTTATTACCAATGGTTTTTAAATCAACACCCAAATTTTTTGAATGTTCTGGTAATTCTTCTCTTTCTTGATAATGAAATATCTCTAATACCATATCTTTTAATTTTAACATTACAATATCAACATTTTCATCGTGATATTCTTTGTGATTTTCAAATCCAAATTTTCTGTAAAATTCTAGTGTTTTTTCTAAATTTTCTGCACTTATTGTTACATGATTAAAACTAAACATATCTTTTCCCCTTACAATCAAATATTATCTTTTATTTTCTTCTTTTACACAAATATCTTTCCAAAATTCTTTATCACTAAATTCTAGTCCTCTTTCACTCTCATTATACCAAAATCTATCTTCTTCAGATGCTTCACCCTGACTAATTAAGTAACTTATTTGCAAAATTCCCATTGCATTAGCAATATCAAAAAATATTGGAAAGACTTCTTTTTCATAATCAGTTAATTTATTATATTTTTCATATTCTTTTAAAATCATCTTCGTTTTACTTCTTGTTTCTTTAACACTATCTGGATTTAAACATAAATTACAAGAACTTACGGCTAAATCCACAATTCTAGGTAGGTAGTTAGAAACTGCAAAATCTATTATCCATAATTTTCCGTTATTATCTTTCATAACATTAGTGCTTATTATATCTCCATGTGTAAAAGCATATGGCAATTTTTTCATATCAATATTTTTAAATTGCATTAATAATTCACTTAATTTTTTATAATCTCGTTCATTTAAATATTGTTTTTTATCTTCAAACTCTTCTATGAAATTTACTATTGCCCATTTATCATATATAAACTCTGAATTTAATTGTTGTTTATGTATAATTGCCATTTGTCTTATAATTTCTTTTATCTCATTTTCATTTGGAATAATTCCTAAATCAAAAAAACTATTACCATTTATGTACTCGAATACACATAATCTATATTTTATGCCATTCATTTCAATGATACAATCACTCTCATTATTTGTTTTATATAGTTTTGGGGTATTTATATCCATTTCTGATGCTAGCACAATTCTATCAATATAATTTTTACAATCTTCATCCGTTCTCTCTTTATGAAATATTTTTACATAATACTTTCCTTTTGTTGTTTCTAATATATAATTGAAATCTTCATATCCAACTGTAATAATTGTGTCTGAAATATATTCTCCTAAATCATAGTCATTGCATATTTCTTTTGAAATTGTATTCAAATCAGTATTTAGATTAATCCTATCTTTAAATTCTTGTTCCATACAAACTTCACACCTCCATATACCATTGTTTTAGAAATATACATTTATTTTCATCATTTAATTTTATTTGATAAATCATGTCATAAGATACTTGGTCTTTTAATACAAAGTTAACTATACAACATTCATCATTTTGGCATATTATATTGAATTCTATATTATCTGTGTTTTGACTTTCTATTTCTTCCCACATTTGTTTTACTTCTTGTATAGTATTTATTTTCAATGTAGGTGTCTCATAATATTCAACTTTTTCATCAAACAATTTCATAATCTGTTCTACATCTTTTGATTTCCAATTTTCTTTTAATTTCAAACACCAATTATAATAATTATCCATTTTAATTTTTCTCCTATAACTATAAATATTCCTTGACATATTTTCTAATTTATCTCATCATAATTCCAAATGCCTAATTGTCCCTTTGCTTGTATTGGCTCTATTGCTTTAATATTTTTCAATTTCCAAGCATATCCAGTTCTATTTTTAGTTCCTCCATATATAAGTTCATTTCTATTTATTAAATTATTTTCAAATTCTTTTGTAACTGGTATACAGTCAACTAATTCCGCTTCTCCAATAATAAATCCTTGTTTATAATTCAAATTCAACTCTTTAAATCTTTCTACATTTTCTTTTTCTATATTTTTACTAGCATGTATTAATATTTTTCCTCTATAATTAGTTTTCCAACTCCTAAATTCGTATTCTTTATAGCCATTTATAATTATACTAGCCCATGGTTCTCTAATACTTAGTACTTTCATTTTTCCTCCAAACTATAATCTACGTTTAAAATATTTTCTTGTTCATCAACTACTATATGCATAATAAAATTATAATTATTATCTATTAATCCTTTTATAAAAAATCTATCTAAAATCATTATATTAGATAATATTTTTTCTTTTTGCAATAATTCTTGTATATCTATCCATTCTGATGTATTTTCGTTAAATTCTTGTGGTTCTCCAACATACTCACTTGTAATAAAGGTATCGAATATAAATTTTCTATCAGGATATTCTATTGTCATAATCCCTTTATGTTTTAAATTTTTAATATCTATTCCTGTTTCTTCTTTCATTTCTCTAATAGCTGTTTGCTCTGGAATTTCTCCCTCTTCAATCTTTCCACCAGGAATATCGTAATAACCTTCTTTTCTATTTCCTTGTTTATATTTTGTAACTATAACTTTATTATTTTTTATTAAAAAACATCTTACTGCTTTTCTTATTTTCTTTTCCATTAGCATTCTCCTAGTTTATATTTATTATTTACTTTTTATCCACTATTATCATATTCTAATACCTTATATTAAATCTCTTAAAATTTCTGTTACATTTTTCATATCTTTTTCTGTTGACATTATAGTAATTAATATATTTTTATCTTTATTTACAATAATATATTGTCCGTTTGATCCATCTCTAAAAATATAACCATCTCTTGAAATAAAAGTATAATAACCTATTCCAATTTTATGGAAAACTCTTTCTGGCTTATATGCAAGTGGTGTTTCTAATTGCTTTTTACACATTTCACTAATCCATTCTTTTGATACAATTTGCTTATTATTATAAACACCATCATTAAGCAGTAACTTTCCTATTTTATGAAAATCAGTATGTTTCATATAAAGTCCTGTAGCAGCAGGGCAATATTTTCCATAGTTCTCCCAGCTATACTCTGTTATGTCTAATTTTTTAAATATATTGTCATCAATAAATTGCGTTAAATTAACATTAAACGCTTCTTGAAAGAATACAGATATTATAAAAGGTTCAACATTATTATAGGCAAATCTAGTTCCTACTTCATACGGTATATCATAATTTAGAGCATAATCTAATAATGTATCTTTAGGAATATTTTCTGTAAATCTTTCTGACATCATTTGACTTTCATAACCTGTTGTGTGAGTTAATAAATTTCTTATTGTCCAACTTTCAATTTTTTCTATATTGTTTTTATTAGTAATGTTGGTAACATTTTTAATAGTTTGATATACTTTTGTTTGTAATGATAAAGGTTCTCCATCAACTAGCATTTTTTTATCTATTGCAATTCCTATTGCCATAGCCACTAAAATTTTTGCACAACTTCTTAATTCATGTAAATTATCATCATTATAAAATATTTTATCTATTTTTCCACTTTGCTCTAAAAAAATGCTATCAATATTTAGACTAGATAAAACTTTTGATAGTCTGTTTTTGTTATTTGCTATATCTTCAATAAAAACTTTCTCTTTCATTAATTTCTCCTAATTTATTTTCAAAATATCTTTTACTTGTTCTATATCATTAAACAATATAGTTTTAAAACCTATTTCATTTGCATAAATAATATCACAAAAATTGATATCCTTCAACTAGAAATAATTTTATGATCAACTTTATCTAAAAAAATTCTTAACACATATTTGTAAAACAATTCATCATATTACTCCCAATAAATAATAAGAAATAAACCGTCTATAAATACGTCTATTTTGGCAGCTATGCGATACTTTCGTATCACATACCTACCTCCACTCGCAAAAATCGCCTTTAAAAGACTGGAAAGCATTGAGATATCAACAAATTTTAATATTTAAAAGTAGCCTTTTTTTCTTTTTAAAAAATGCTTATTTTTGGCTATTTTTTTGCACTGGACTTTTTACATTTTTTTGCAATTTTTATTGCTATTTATTATAGATTTTTTATAATAATTTAATAAATTATCAGGTCGTTTATCAATAGCTAACAAATATAAATTAACTAAATTTTCTCTTTTAATACTTTGAAGTAGAAAATAAAATCCACTATTATATAAATCATACAAAACATATATAATATTTTTTATCATATTAAGTTTATCTTGGTTTATGTATTGAAACATATATGGTTTATAATTAAATTCTAATCTTTCAATTATTGCTAAAAATTTCTCTGGAATTTTATCGCTTTTATTTATAATTAAATAAAATAAATCATCTATATTATATTTTATATTATTATCTTTAACATTTTTGTTAATACCATCTGTATTATTTTGTAAATAGGGGTATTGATTTTTTTGATAATAGGGTATATCTACAATATAAATATTTCTTGATACTATTTCTTTATTTTTATTTCTTATAATTTCTGTTTCTATATATCCAAGTTCTTGCAAATGTGAAATCCATCTGCTAACTGAGACGGCTGTTACATTATATAAATCTGCAAAGTATTTATTTTGAGCATAACAATAACCATTTTTATTTGCTAGTGCTGTTATTTCTCCATATAATAATTTTTCAGCTGATTTTAAATTATTGTCATATCTAACTGTTGCAGGTATTATTGCATAATAATTGGGTTGTTCTTTATCTCCCATAATATGCACCTCCATGTTTTCAAATTTTGCGAAGGGCAAATTTAAAAAGTATGAAAGTGATTTATAAACAATAAAAATAGAGACCTTACTATTTCTCTCTCCTATTGTTAAAGAATTAAAAACTCACAAGCAAAAACAAAAAATTGAAATCCAATTAGCTGGTAAATCCTATATAAATAAAGATTTTCTATTTTGTAATCAAATTGGAGAACCTTATGATCAGAAAACTTTTTGGAAAGAATATTCTTTAATGTTAATAGATGCCGGTTTACGAGATAAAAAAGAAAAAACAATTAGAAATAAAATTAAAAAGAATATAAAATCTAAAGCAAAATCTCATGCTGATAAAGTTCAAGTTACATTCCATACTTTAAGACATACATTTGCAACTAAAGCAATTGAACAAGGTATGGAAATTCCTGTACTTAGTAAAATTCTAGGACATGCTGATATAAGTACCACTTTTAATAAATATTGCCATGCTATTCCGGATAGTAAACGTGAAAATATGGAGAAAATTGAGTGTTTATATGATGATAGCCTAGATGGTGGAATCTAGGCTATTTCTATTATATTTCTAATTCTTCTTCTATTTTTATTTTTTCTTTAACTTTTTCTCTAACGCAATCTTGAATTGATGCTAGTAATAGTGTAATTTCTGTTTCCACTTTTTCTAAATCTTCTTCTTTTACTTTTCCACTTTCAATAGCACTAATTCTCTTAACTGCCTCTAATGATAATTCTTTAGAATTATACTTATTCAAATCCTCTATAAAATTCTTATATTTAGGTTCTTTTATTAACTCTTCTAAATAATCTTTTTCTGCTTTTAAGAATGTATCTCTTAAAAAAGCGATTTTTCCATTTATATTATTTTCATTCATATTCTATTCCTCCAATTAATTTATTTATATGTTTTATCTTATCCATTCTTCTATTATTTCTTTAGAAATGTTTAGATTTCCTCTTCCAACACCTATTTCTATATCTGGTTTTGGACTTCCATGATAATCACTTCCACCACTAATATATAAATTATTTCTTCTAGCATAATCTACTAAAATATCTTTTTTATTATCGTCAGCTGAAGATGGGTGGAAACATTCTATACCATCCAATTCTGCTTCTTTTCTTAAATCATCAATAAAACCTATTGTATCTTCAAATTTATATTCAAATGGATGTGCTAAAAATGCTTTTCCTCCTGCTTTGTGAATAATATCAATAACTTCCATGTATGGTGGTCTAAATTCTATATGATTCATGAAGTAACTACTTTCTGGATTTGCTAAACCTTTTCTAAAAAATACACTAAATGATTCTGTAAATTCTCCTAATATTTTATGATTTTCATTATGTTTTATCAATTCTTCATAAATCGGTCTTTCTACATATTCGGATGCTTTCTTAGGCTTTCTTATTTTACTTTCATCATATATTAATCCGTGCTTATCACATATATCAAATAACCTTTGTCTGCATATCTTTTGCTGTTCTCTTAATTTGTCATCTGAATAATATTTTTCGCACCATTGATTAATCAGATTTGGATTTATATTATAGGCTAATATTTCAATATTTTTATTTTGAAATACTGCATGTAATTCTGAACCTTTTATAATTTTACCGCTAAAAATTTTATTGCATTTTAATGCTTCATCATCATATTGTTTACAAGTATCATGATCTGTTATTGATATATATTCTAACTTCTTGTCTTCACACATTTTTAATACTTCTTCAACTGTTTTATCTCCATCTGAATATATTGTGTGCATGTGTATATCTATCATACTATTCATCTCCATTCAATAATCTTATTCTATATTTTCTCAACATCAATACCAAGCCTTTTAAAATTTTCATTTATTCTTGACATATCTCTATACTTTCCTTCTTTTAGTTCAAATCTATAGTTATCACTTTCAATATTTAAATTTTCACCTTTTAGTTCTCTCTCGATATCATATGGCACTTTTACAAATTGAAATGCTATATCTGAATTATATTCTTTGCTATTATATTCTCCTTCAATTATAAGATAATTACTTTTGGTAGTTTCTAACACATTGCTATCTTTATTTTTATTTCTTATAACATCAAAAGAGTTTCCTACACTTCCAACATTTATTAGAGTTTTATTGTATATTTTATCCATATATGGATGATGAATGTGTCCATATATTACAACATCTGCTTTCATTTGCGATACTGTATTTTTGCTTGGTAAAAACATTTGATATTTAGTTTCTATACTGTCAACATTTAATATTGCTTTATTGTTAACAGTAGGTGTTGCGTGAAATAATCTTACTAAACTTCCACTCATATAAAATTCATAGCAAAATGGTAACTTTAGTAAATATTCTCTATCTTCTTTATTTATTAATGATTGATTCCATTTTATCCTTTTTTGTTCTTGCTCAGGCATTTTATCAATATGCTCATGTTCCATTGAAAAGTGAGCATCACAATTTCCTTGTAATATTATTTCACATTTTTCTTTTATTAAATCTAAACATTCTTTAGGATGTATTCCTTTTGCTATTGTATCTCCTAAACATATAATTCTATCTACATTTCTTTTTTCTATATCTTTTAAGGTTGCTTTTAGTGCTTCTAAATTTCCATGTATATCTGAAATAATTGCAATTTTCATTTTTTACTCCCATTCTCTATTAAAATTTATTTCTTCTTTATTTTTTTAATCCTTTAAAATATCAACAATATAAATAGGTGCAACTAAATTATTATTTTGGTTAATTACTGCTGTTCTAACATAATTTCCTCTTAACATACTTTCCATTTTATTAACTATTTCATCATAATCAAACCATTTAACATCTAAAATTTCTTCTTTATCAAACTCAATATTTTCATTAATAAGTTTAGCATTAAAAACAATCATTAAAAATAAATCGTCTTCTAAAATTCTATTAGCAACATAACAAACTCCGTCTAGTTTAACATCACAACCTGTTTCTTCTTTTATTTCTCTAATTGCTCCTTGCTCTAAACTCTCGTTAAAATCTAAATGTCCTGCTGGAAAATTCCATTTTTCATAACATTTTTTCTTCGCTTCTTGTACTAACAAATACTTTCCTTCTTTTTCTATAATTCCACCTACTATTACTTTCATAATTTTGCTTTCCTCCAATTATATTTCTTTTAAATATCTAAATAATACTCAAGTATTCTTCTATCTCTTAAAACAACAAATTTTGTTGCATAAACATCTTCATATTGTGAGTCTTTTAAATCATTTATGCAATTTTGTATTAATTCTAATGCCTCAATAGGCTCAACCCATAATAATTTTGCTCCTTCATCTTTTTCTTTTTGCGTCAAATTTAATTTTTGAGTATCTTCAATAACCTTTGAAACATAAATATATGAGATTTGTTTAAAATTGTTTTTATATTTGTATTCTTCAGTAACACCTAAATATTTTATTATCTCAACTTTGCATCCTGTTTCTTCTGCAACTTCACGATAAAAAGCATCTTCTGGATTTTCATTTTCTTCAATGCCACCTCCTGGCAATTTATATTCGTGTTTATTTGCTTTATTAAAAATTGCAATTTTTCCATCTTCTCGAATTACTATTCCTCTTGCACCTTTTCTTAATTGTGGCTTTTCCATATCACAAAATTTAAGTCCAAAATCTTTATCTGTTATTTTTGTAATTAAATTTTCCATCTAATTTCTCCTCTTTCCTTATTGCTATTACTATATCACAAATTCCTTAATTATTCCATAGTTTACCATTAATTCTATTACTTTTCATTGTAGTGTCCATTCAAAAAATAATAGCAACGCAAAATCAATATATAATTTATGCAACTAT
>OIYY01001153.1_pt1 | contig 15086 bp, 12 predicted proteins | sample 1588341 | NCBI WGS metagenome assembly OIYY01 (sample SAMN03283287) | human gut metagenome | biome: human-associated habitat; material: feces | host: Homo sapiens | place: Peru | collected 2012 | reverse complement strand
AAGCAATGTAGTTGTTTTAGCTACTTCTTCTTGAACTGTTGCGATAGCAGTTTGGATTTCAGCTTTAGCAGCTGTATCAGTCAACTTAGCTTGGTAATCTTTAGCGATACCTACAAGCAATTCTGCTTCTGAAACGTTTTGATCCAAGATAGTTTTTTCATCTTCTTGAGTAGCTGTTTCTGATGCAGTTGCAGCTGTTGAAGTTGCTGATTCTGAAGCTGAAGATGATTCTGAGTTTGAACCACTGTTGCTTTCAGTGTGTGATTGGCTTTCAGAAGTTGAGTTCACTTTGCTAAGTGATACAGATTCTGAGATAGCTTGTGACAATTCTGCTGATACAGATTGTGATACTGAAACTGAAGCATCTGTGCTTGCTTGAGCGTCAACTGAAGAGCTTGTAGACTCTTGGCTTGTTGATGCTACTGCTGGAGCTTCTGAAGCTACTGTTTCAGATACTGGAGCAGCGCTCAATACAGCGGCCTCAGAGTTTGCCAATACGTCATGGTTTGTAGTTGCTTGGCTTTCCAAAGCTGGTGCAGTTGTTTCTTCGGCTTGAGCAGTGTAAGTTGCTACTGCGCCACCTGCCACAGCACCTGCTGCTGCAATCCCTTTAAGAAGAGCTGTACCTGAAAGAAGAGAAGATTTTTCTTCAACATTTTGAACTGTTACTGACGGAGCATCTGCGCCACCTTTAACAACTTTGAAAAGTCCAAAGTTAGATGTTGCAGCACGAAGCCAGTTTTTACCCGATTTGATAAGTTTGAAGCGAGTCACGCGATCTGTTTCACGGTACTCCCCTTCGTTCCTTCTAAAAAACATATCTACTCCATTCTTATTTTATGTATTAAAACTCACCGATAAATTTTATCATAAAATTCTTGTAAGTTCTAATATAAACTATTATTTCCCTCAAAAAAGATTGCAAACGCTTTATGCTGTATAAATACTGAAAATGCTTGTTTCATGGCATTTTCACCCATCTTACATTTTGCAAAATAAAACTTAAAGTTATCTTAAAATTCAAACCCTACTCCTTCTACATCTAAGATTTCAGCTTACTAAACTAATCCTCTCCTCTATAATACTAAGACCAAATGAGACTTAGACTAACGTTTAAGACACCCTCTCTCATTTTCAAAAACGACAAAAAGACACACCCCATATCGGAATGTGTCTTTTTAGAACGAAGCTAATCGGCTTATTCTTACTTAAGAGTAGTTAGTTTTTATTAGGACTAGTCACTCATAAGTTTTAGGGGTAAGTCGAAGGAATATTATTCCTCAGTTTTTTTGCGTTTTGCCGCAAGAGCCAATCCAGATGCAGTTGCAAGCAATCCAAGAGCTGCTGTAGCTGCTACGTTAGACTCTTCACCAGTGTTTGGCAATTGTGCCATTTCTTGTGCAGGTTTAACTGGAGTAGCTTTAGCTGGAGCTTTAGGAGCTGGATCAACTGGTTTACCTGGAGTTGGTTGTTCAGGTTTACCTGGAGTTGGTGTTACTGGTTTTTCTGGAGTTGTATCGACAAGTTTGTAAACGTAAGTTACGTTCTTATCACCTTCGATAACTTTACCTGTTACTGGGTCAGTTGTAGTCAAGTGACCATCACCATCTACAGAACCTACTGGGTAGTTACCTTGTGGTACCAATTCGTAAACTTTACCATCAGCAGTAACAATTGTCTTAGGACGGTTATCGATTACTGTATCGTAATCTTTACCTACTGGTTGACCAAATTCATCTGTTACAGATTGTTTGATAGTGTTACCATTTTCATCTACATAGTGAACATAAACATTACCCTTAGGTTGTGCTGGTTGTTCTTTGAGTTTGTAGATGTAAGTAACGTCTTTACGTCCTTCGATAACTTTACCTGTTGTAGCGTCATCACCTGTCCAGTGACCTTGTTCGTCGACTTGACCTACTTTGTAGTTACCTGCTGGTACCAATTCGTATGTCTTACCTTCGAATTCGATTTCTTTTGGACGGTTATCTACAACTGTATCGTAGTCTTTACCTACTGGTTGTGCCAATTCATCTGTTACAGATGCTTTGATTGTCTTACCTTCAGTGTCTACATAGTGAACGTAAACATTACCTTTCACTTCTTTATAAACGTAAGTGATTGTTGATTTAGGTTTATCAACTTTACCTTTAATTGGATCAGATGATTCAAGGTGTCCGTCACCGTCAACTTTACCTACTGGGTAGTCACCTTTCGGTACGATCTTGTATGTCTTACCGTCTGGAGTCTTGATTGTGTTAGGTTTTTCACCTTCCTCAGTTGTGTTATATGGAGTATCATATGGTGAGTTTGGTGTGTCTTGACGTGGTTTTTGGATTTCTTTACCATCATTCTCACGGATGTAAGTGATGATTACTTCACCAACTTTAGGAGTTTCACTTTCAGACATTGATTGAGAAATTGAAACTGAAGTTGATTCAGAGCTTGAAAGTGATTCTGAAACTGAAGTTGAAGTTGATGTAGATTCTGAAAGGCTAGCAGATGCTGAGTAAGATTCAGAAGCTGATACTGATTCAGATACAGAAGTTGATCCGGTACCGGCAGGAAAAGTAGGTCATATTGTTGAGCCGGAGATGGATTTGCTTTCAGTCATTCTGTCGAATTTCAACGATATGTTCGGCAATATCAGCTGGAATGATGCAGATAATGTGCGCAGACAGATTCTTGAAATTCCTGCGATGGTATCGAGGGATGAAAAATATCAGAACGCCATGAAGAACTCCGACGAGCAGAGTGCGCGGCTTGAAAGCGAGAGGGCTTTGCAGCAGGTCATCTTTGCAATCATGGCTGACAATATGGAGCTGTTCAAACAGTTCCAAGACAATCCTTCGTTCAAAAAATGGCTGTCCGACCTTGTATTTAATCTGACCTATAATAAGGATGGAAAGCCATATGAGCCGCCACAGCAGGAGCATAATCAGGGAAATCAGGATACCGCGCAACAACCATAATTATCGACATAACAATGAAACTGTTTAACAATACAGCTTAGGAGAAAAAGAATAGATACCGAAAGGTGGGAGGGCAATGAGCGATTCTTTTGACAAAACATTGAGAGGAAAACACTTCGACGAGGTTTTTACCGAAGTGACTCATACTGAGACGTTAGGACTTAAAAACCCAGAACAACTGCGCTTATTTCACCTGAATGTCAACAATAATGCTTTTTCATCCGATAAGCTGGAGCAGTTTTTGAGAAGAAATATCGGACTATATGTATTTTCCCGCGCGCAGATCGAGGAATACAATATTGAGGGTGATGCATATAGCGTTGGTATGGATGCCCTTGATATTATGAAGCGGAATGGCAATCCCGGACAAAAAGGTACAGGGAATGACCTCGGTGAAATTCTGTTATATGTGTTTTTGGAGCAGGTACTTGGTGCTCCGAAAATCATGAGCAAGGTGGAACTTCAAACCGGAGCCAAACAATACGGAAGCAAATGTGACGGAATTCATCTTCTCTCTTTGGAGCAGGAATTTGGAATACCGTATTACCATATGGTGTTTGGCACCTCCAGCATTGTGGGTGATATGAAAAAAGCTGTTGACACTGCCTTCGACGCCATTGTTGAGATCGAAAAGCAAAGCACACAGGAGCGCACCCTTGCTGAAAACACTGTATTCAGCAAGTCCTTTGATAAAGACACGGTTCAGAAAATCAAAGACCTGCTTATTCCGAGTAAAGGACAGTCGGTCCCGTATGATACAGCCTATGGCGTTTTCCTTGCGTATAATCTCGGTCTCAATCCTGCTAATTACAGTGCGGTAGACTTCCGACGTGCACTGACTCAGAAAATGGATACAGATATTCGCAATCATGCGGTATATATAGCCAGCAAGATTAATGCCCTTGGCCTTGGAAACCACTCGTTTTATTTCTACATTCTGCCACTCAACGATGCAGATGCTGAAAAAACACAAATCATGGACCGTGTGATGAATGGGGGTGGCAGACCTTGAGCAATCAAATACTGCATAACCTTGGCGATGCCATTTTCGGGGACATTGACAACAATCCCTTCCTGAATGAACTCTACGACGACATCCTTTATAACTATGCCATCACCAAATTTAACCTCACTGATAAACGGCAGATGCGGGAAATTGATGTGGTGTCGGCCTTGCGGTTTGCCGACTTGCTGTCCAAGTCGACACATGCGATGAACCGGGACAAGCATAAAATGTGGGCGCAGGAGATAATCATCCTGCTGTGTTCTCTGTACCCGGACAATCCTGATGTAAAGTTCTATGCCGGATCAGTGTTCGCAAACACCGGGAACTATCAAGCAAGAAGGATAATCGATAGCGACTTTTACGGCACGACCGCATTAGAGCGTTTCTTCGCTGAATACCAGAATGATTATTTGACAATTCCTGCAGCACCGGAACTTCGGTTCTTCGGCGCACAGAAAAATGCTTACGATCATCTCTCGGATGATCACTTCAGCTATTCCGGTCCGACATCTATGGGTAAGTCCTTCCTCATGAGAATGTACATCAAGGACCAGATACAGCATGGGGTAAAAATGAACTTCGCCCTGATTGTCCCAACAAAGGCACTGATCAATGAGATCTACAAGCAGGTCATTGACGAGGACCTTAAGAACCTTTTGTCGGAGCACAATTATAAGGTGGTCACCGCCGCCGGGGATATTGCTTTGGAGGGCAAGCATAACTTCATACTTGTGCTGACTCCGGAACGACTGTTATATCTGCTCATCAGCAAACCGGATTTGCAAATCGACTATCTATTCATCGATGAAGCGCACAAACTGTCCGGAAAAAATAGCCGTGGGCCGTTCTACTATAAAACCGTGGATATGCTTCTCAAAAGGAAGAAGAAGCCGCACTTCGTCTTTGCCTCACCTAATATTCCAAATCCAGAGGTATATCTAAAGTTGCTGACAGACATCGAAACCGACGGTGATGATAGCCACCTACGTTCCACTTTTTCACCGGTGGCCCAGATTAAGTTCAGCATCGACCTCAATAATTTCACAGTCAGCGTATATAACGACCATACCGGTGAGTTGGATTACCTTGCGGAAATCAAAGACAGAAACGCTTCTCTGGTTTCGTTCCTTCTGATGTTTGAAAGGATAAACCGGGATCTCCCCTTTGAGCGAAAGCAGCAGACCATCGTTTATTGCAACGGCAGAAGTAAGGCGATTGAAAATGCGCTTGCTTTTGCAGATCAGCTTTCGGAAATTCAGGATAATGACCTGAATGCACTGGCAAGGGATATCACGAATGAAGTTCACGGCGACTACTATTTGGCCCAGATTATAAAAAAGGGCGTCGCATATCACATTGGATACCTACCAGCTGCCATCAGAATGCGTATCGAGGACATGTTCCGTCGTGGCAAAATCACGACTATATTCTGTACCAGCACCTTACTTGAGGGTGTCAACCTCCCAGCGGATAATCTGTTCATTACCGATAACAAGATTTTCCGAAAGGTGATGACGCCGGTTGACTTCCGAAACCTGATAGGTCGTGTCGGACGCATCCGTTTCAACCTTTACGGGAATGTATTCTTCGTCTCGCAGGGTGAAAAGCTGAAACAGGAAGACTATGTGGACCTTTTGAAGAAAGAGGTCCCGAAGCAAACGCTTTCTATCGAGGCTGGACCGAAGAGCCTAACAAACGCCGAAAAGAAATATGTCGTCGAGGCACTACTACAGGGCAATATTGAACTCGTAAAAAGAAATGACGCACAGTCAGAGGAAGCCTATGTAATGATGCGTAAGTTTGCCCTCATTCTTTTACGGGATATTATGCAGGACAATGACAGCCTTGTAAGGCGTGAGTTCTCTAATCTGCTGACACCCAAGGACGAAGCGAAAATACGAGAAGCCTTTACTGATCCGTTCACAGAACCGGATGATGATATCAACACCTCGGTGGATCAGACGAAAAACCTACGTGCCGCTATCGCAATGGGCTTGAAATACCCTGACCGTGTAGATGGCAGGTTCAACTATGACGACGTTTTGGCTTTCCTTGAAAAGCTGAGTCGGATCTTCAAATGGGAAAAGTATGAAGCCTCCACACTCGGAAAGCCGACGCTCCTGCGCTGGTATGCGGTTGTTCTTATTCAATGGATGGAAGGTACTGGCCTTAGCAATATCATGAAAAAGGCACTGGAGTACCGGCAGCAGCACCGGGATAACTTCTGGGTGAACCGAGGCCAGAAAGAATACTATGACGATGGACTCCGGCACCGCAATATCGTATTTGCCGACACCTTGGAGGTTATTGATAACATAGTGCTGTTCAGTATTTCAAACTACTTCCTCCGCTTCTCGAATGAGTATAAGGCAGTCCATCAGCTGAGGGAGTTTGATAATAACTGGTACGAATTTGTAGAGTACGGAACGACGAATCCAATAACAATCCTTCTTCAGCGGAACGGATTCTCTCGTGAGGTATCCACATATATCCGGAACAACAAGGATGAGTTTATTATCGAAGGGCCGGATGGAAAATGGCATCTGAGCACGGCATTGCTTGAATGCTCAAATACTAACGCTCGAACAGAGGCGTCGAGTGTACTATACAACATGCCAGAGCTGTTTATAGCTGAAAGCGGTAATGTGTAAAAGTAAGATAGACTACACGATATCCCGAACTTATTCGTAGATTAAGCAGGAGGAACGGTGAATGCAACAGATATTTAGCAACACGACTTTAACAGTCAATCAGTTGATCGAAAAGATCGATACAGGAGAACTTGGCCTTCCGGAACTTCAGAGGCCGTTTATCTGGAAGGATTCAAAGGTGCGTGATTTGTTCGATTCCATGATGTGCGGGTACCCCATCGGTTATTTGATGCTGTGGGAGTGCCCTACGCTTGAGAAGAAGAAAACCATTGGAACAGACTCTCACAACTATGACTCTCCGAAACAGGTAATCATTGATGGGCAGCAGAGATTGACTTCCCTGTATGCCGTTATGAAAGGGAAAAAGGTTATCAACTCAAAATATGATGAGAAGGCCATTGTTATTTCCTACTGCCCGTTGAAGAACAAGTTCGAGGTTGGCTATCAGGCTACGAAAAAAGACCCAGAGTGGATTTACAACATAAGTGAGGTCTTCACCACAACTAACATTACGAAGCTGATCATCAACTTCACTAAAAAGCTGGCCGAGTACCGGACCTCTAAGGGTGAAGCATTGAGCGACGAGGAACAGGATCTTATTTCTGAAAACATCACTGCGCTTTCTAATTTGAAGCAGCACACGCTCCCGGTGTTTGATATCAAGGCGAATGCTGAAGAAGAGGATGTCTCTGAAATCTTTGTTCGTGTCAATTCCGGAGGTGTGGCGTTGAAGCAGAACGACTTTATTCTGACGCTACTTTCACTCTATTGGGATGAGGGTCGAAAAGAGATCGAGCAGTTCAGCATGGAGTCTACATACCCCTCCAAAGACAAGATCACATCGTACAACCAGCTTACCGAGGTCACAGCGCAGGATGTCATTCGTGTGGTTATGGCGTATGCTTTTGACCGAGCTCGTTTGAAATATGGATACAAGCTACTTCGTGGAGCTGACTTCGACAAAAAAGGTGCTGTTGATGAAACTCTGCGTGATCAGCGTTTCGATGTGCTGAAGGCAAAGCTCCCAGACGTTCTCAACGTTCATAACTGGCACGAGTTCTTGAAATCTATCATGAATGCCGGTTATCTGTCTGGTGATCTGATTCTTTCGGGAAACGCAATCTATTATACATATGCGTTCTACCTCATCGCAAAGTACAGGTTTAATGCATCATATAACGAAAACATGCATCTTACCTCGCTATGGTTCTTCTATGCGTCTATGGTGTCGCTATATACTGGATCGTTTGAATCCACGGTTGAAAACCACCTGAACTCTATCAAGGAGCTCACGACGTTGGAAGAATACAAACGGTTCATTCTGTCGAGGGTTGTGGAACGGCTTACAAACGACTACTTCGACATTACCCTTATTGGTTCTGAGGGTCTGGCAGTATCAGGCCGAGGCAATAATGCGTGGAATGCTTATGTAGCCGCTTTGAACATTCTGAATGCTAAAATCCTGTTCTCAAAAAGTAATTTGCTCGTCAGCAAGTTGTTCGAGCCCGGTACTGACGGCAAGAGAAAGTCTCTGGAGAAGCATCACCTGTTTCCGAAGGCTTATCTTAAGACGCTGGGATATAACGATGCCAAGATCAACCAGATGGCTAACTATGCCTTCATCGATTGGAAAGATAATATGGAGATACTCGATGAGGCTCCTGCGATTTATTATCCTGTCGTTTGTGAGGGTCGCAGCCCCGAAGAAATCCAGAGAATGGAGGAAGAAAATGCTCTTCCGCACGGCTGGGAAAACATGTCCTATGAGGATTTCCTGATCGAGCGGAGAAAGCTAATGGCGACAAAGATAAAACAGGCCTTTGAGATTTTGAAGAATAACGCCAATTGAAATACGGGGATCAGCATATGATGGAACTCTTAGAAGATGTTTTTATCCGCTGTAGTAGGTGCGGAAAAGTCACTGGAATACACAAAGAGGATTTTGATTTTGAGTCCTATGTATATGATTGTGGCGATAATAGGATGGGTGAAGAAATCGAATTCCGTCACGAGGGATACATTGAATGTGATCAATGCGATAATGAAATCTCCTTCAGAATATCTGGCTACGAGTACCCAATAGGTGCATTCAACTATGAAGATAGTGAAATAACTGGCGGGCGGTTTGAGGAAGAGCCGCACATGGGAGTCATATATAGCCGAGATGATTTTGACCTCGATGATGCATACCCTGCGTTTACACGGGTGGAGCAAATCATCATGGACATCGCCCAGAATCGTGAGTTGATCTACGACATTTCTCCCAGAGAGTTTGAGGCGGTTATCGAACGGGTGCTTCAAGATGAAGGCTTTGAAACAAAGCTGACACAACAAACCAGAGATGGTGGCCGTGATATAATCGCAACAAAGTATGAGATGGGAAAGCCGGTCGTTTTCTATATCGAGTGTAAACGCTACGGACGCCAGAACTCTGTGGGCGTTAATATCGTTCGTTCTCTATATGGCGTCCAGTCGGCTGATCAAATAAACAAAGCGATTCTCGTAACAACTGGACATGTTACCCGTGGTGCTCGCAGATTTGTAGATGGTCAGAATACGATGATGAGTGTCATCGATGTCGAGGAAATACATGAACTGATTCAAAGAAGCGCAAGAAAATATAGAGGTTACTGAACCTTTTAATTATTCCACACTTTTTAATTATTCCTCCGGCAGATGGCTTTGAGGGGTAAGTTTCAAAGGCCGCAGAACCGGCCAACAACAATCGAATACACAGAAAAAGGGCTTTCGAAGCTCTGCTGTAAAACACAGCGGAACCTCGAAAGCCCTTTGTTTCAAGCCTTTTTCAGCACTTATGTGCCGGAGAAGGCTTTTTCTGTTTGTACCAAAGACAGCGTTTTTATAGGCCCTGCCTGCGGCTCGGGTTCACTTCTGATTCGTGCAGCGGATGAAGCTGCGCATATTCCATTGGCTTATTGTAAATCAGCCAATCCAACTCTGAGCGTTGATACATACTGTCTGCAACTTCGTTTTCCACGGCGATTGTGCTGATAGCAACCATGCTGCCATCGGAAAAGTGAAGCTCCACGCAGGCGGTGCCCATGTTAAATTTGCAGGAAGTGACTTCTTTCATCTCAATTTACCCCTTTCGTATACGCACAGTTTCAGCTCTCTTTGTCGTCACTATGTACAACTACCACCCCCGCCGTTTAGCCAAATCCAACATAGAAAAGCAGTACACTTCCCACCGTGTCAATGATGTCTGCAACGGGTCGCCCTCCCGGATTCGCAGGGTTCTGCGGATTTCCTTTGGAATGACAATCCTGCCCAGGTCGTCCACCCGGCGTACAATGCCTGTTGCTTTCATATTCTTTTCTCCTTTGAAGCGCAAAGCGCTGTTTACTCCGGTAGAAGTATTTGCAGGAAAAGGGGAATTATGTATGATGGAGGGCAAATGGGAATTCGCGGCAAGGCGGATTTTGCAGGAGGCGCAGAGGGAGACAGCGCCGCACGCACACTTGTGGACGGCCTGTCAGACGGGGCGGGAAGCTGCTCAGTTTTTTTCATGGGGTATTATTTTTTTTACGTTCATGCAGAAATGACGAACGGGGTAAAAATCTGCGTCTTGTGTTTTGCGCGTCTGCCGGATATGGTAAAGAGGCGATAAGAAAGGAGAATACAACTATGGCGAAATTTGTTTGCAATGTGATTTCCTACACGTTGAAGCGCACTGTAGATATTACAGTGATCGTCCCGACCCCAACGATCCCGCAATCCTTGAGCAGGAACCGTGACGCGGTGAAGTGTACACACACGCCCAAGCAAAAATATCCTGTTCTCTATCTGCTTCACGGCATGGGAAATAACCATGCTACTTGGACTGGGTACACAAATGTTGAGATGTACGCAGAGGAGCGAAATATTGCCGTTGTCAATATTTCCGGCGAAAACAAGGCCTATATCCGAACAGAGGATGACGATTTCTTCAAATTTATTTCTGAGGAGCTTCCTGATTTTATCTGCGGGATGTTCCCGATCTCCGACAGACCGGAGGATACCTACATTGCTGGGCTTTCCATGGGCGGCTATGGCACATTGGTCCATGGGCTGTCTTTCCCGGAGCGGTTTGCTGCGTTCGGAGCCTTCTCGGCCGGCACAAAGCGGGTTCGTATGCGCACTGCGGAGCTGACAGAGGGTGCTATTCATGAAAGCATCCGCCAGGAGGCGGAAGCGGGAGAGTTTGACCCAGAAACGCTTGCCCGCGCCATCCTTGCCCAGGGGAAAAAGTTCCCTAAGGTCTATATGGCCTGCGGCGAGGAGGATTTTATTTACGAAAGCAACGTGCAGATGCGGGATTTGCTGCGTTCTCTGGGCGCGGATGTCACCTGGGAATCCCTGCCGGGATACGGCCATGAGTGGCGGTTCTGGGACATTGAGGTGGAGCGCTTTCTGGACTGGCTCCCCAGAACAGACAGCTATGCAGCATTGGGAAGGAGAAAAATCTGATGGACATTCATGCAAGAATCGGATATGACGGGCAGGAAATCTATGCCTTTGCATTCCCATGGACCGGCAGCCTGCCGGAAGCGGTGACACTGACGGGAAATGTACTCCCGACAGACCGGGACCGCGCCCTGGCCGCTCTGGACGGCCGCAGCAGCGGCGGAATCCTGGGAATCCGCGAAAAGAATGGGCAGCTGGAAATCCGGGTCGTTCCCTTCCCGGCAGCATGCGCATTTACGCTGACCGTTGACGGAAAAGCCTACACGGCTGCGGACGGTACCAGGACAACGCTCTGGGCAGACGAGTTTTTGCCCTTTGAGGGAAATGGTGTGCGCTACCGGCTCTATACGCCAAAGGCACAGGAAAAGCGCCCGCTGATCCTGTTCCTGCACGGCGGCGGCGAGAGCGGATTTGACAATCAGGCGCAGATCATGAATTGCTTCGGCGCCGCGAAGCTGGCCCAGAGCTATCCGGACTGCTATGTGCTTGCGCCCCAGGCTCCCGGGGTCACGCCGGAAGCAGAAATGCTGGAGCAGATGAAGAATATGACCTTCGCCACCAGTGACCGGGGAATTCCCAGCGCCTGGTCCCGGGATTATCTGGCCCGGGTCTGTGATCTGGTCCGGAACATGATTGCCCAGGGAAAGGTGAATCCGGAGCGGGTGTATGTTACGGGCATGAGCATGGGCGGCGGCGGCACGCTGCGGGCGCTGAATGTGGGCGGCGATCTGTTCGCCGCGGCGGTTTGTATCTGCCCCACAATGACGCCGGAAACCTATGAAATTCTCCGGAACTTGATCCACACCAAAATCTGGGTCACCTGCTCTTATCTGGACCATACCTATTATCGGCATAAGTATATCACGGATGCCATTCTGGAGCTGCGGGATGCAGGAAACCGGGATGCCAGACTGACCATCTTTGCGCCGGAGGAGCTGGAAAAATACGGCATATCCATCCTGAAGGATATGCCTTTGGAGCAGAAGGCGGGCTGGAACCATGCCTGCTGGGTGCCGACCTACTGCAATGAGCACGGCTGCATGAGCTGGATGATGAACCAGAGAAAAGCATAAAACCAATAAGAGGAGGACATTATGAACATCAAAGAACTGATTGCCAAGATGACCCTTGAAGAGAAGGCTTCCCTGTGTTCCGGCGCAAACAGCTGGGATACGGAGAAAATCGACCGCGTTGGCCTGCCGAAAATCACCATGTCGGATGGCCCTCACGGCCTGCGCCGCCAGGAGGGCTATGAGGACAAGGGCATGGAGGCCACTGCCAGCGCATCCATGGAGAAGAACATCGTTGTGACCAAAACGGCCATTGGTTGGCCCACCGCTTCCGCTCTGGCAGCCAGCTTTGACAAGGCGCTTCTGGGCCAGGTTGGAGGTCTGCTGGGCGATGAGTGCCTGGCCTATGATACCCAGATTCTGCTGGGACCCGGCGTGAATATCAAGCGCAGCCCTCTGTGCGGACGGAACTTTGAGTATTTCTCCGAAGACCCCTGCGTGGCGGGAGAGCTGTCTGCTGCCTATATTGCCGGCCTGCAGGCCAAAGGTGTTTCTGCCTGTGTAAAGCACTTTGCGGCGAACAACCAGGAGTATCGCAGAATGAGCTGCGACAGCAAGGTGTCTGCCCGGGCGCTGCGGGAAATCTACCTGCCTGCCTTTGAAGCAGCCGTGAAAAAGGGCCATGTCAAGACGGTAATGTGCTCCTACAACCTGATCAACGGGGTGTACTCCTGCGAAAATGTATGGCTGCTGACGGATGTTCTCCGGAAGGAATGGGGTTTTGACGGCTTTGTGATGACCGACTGGGGCGCAATGAATGAGCGTGTTGCGGCCCTGAAGGCAGGTCTGGAGCTGGAAATGCCCTCCTCCCACGGCGTCAATGACCGAAAGCTGATCCAGGCTGTGCGCAATGGCGAGCTGGATGAGGCTGTGCTGGACAACGCGGTGGAGCGCCTGCTGGAGGTTATCAGCTGGTGCCTGGAGAACAGAAAGGCCGTGCCCGTTTCTCTGGAGGAGCACCATCAGAAGGCCGCAAAAGTGGCAGAGCAGTGCGCGGTTCTGCTGAAGAATGAGGACCGTCTGCTTCCACTGAACCCCAATCAGAAGGTGGCGTTCATCGGCGGCTACGCAGATAAGCCCCGCATTCAGGGCGGCGGCTCCAGCCATATCCGGAACTTCAAAATCGACTCCGCCGTTGAGGCAGTAAAATCTGTGGCCGATGTGACCTATGTGCCCATGTTCCGGGACGAGGCATCCCTGGGCCAGCAGGCCTGGGACGAAGCCATAGATGCGGCCCGTCAGGCAGATGTGGCTGTGATTTTTGCGGGCCTGCCCGATAGTTTTGAGTCCGAGGGCTTTGACCGCAGCCATATGAATATGCCCCAGGTGCAGTTGGATGCCATCGATGCCATTGCCGCCGTGCAGAAGAACACCGTTGTGGTGCTCCATGTGGGCAGCCCCATCGTCATGCCCTGGCTGGGGAAGGTTAAATCTGTGCTGAATCTCTATCTTTCCGGAGAGGGCTCCGGCCAGGCAGCCGTTTCTCTGCTCTACGGCGCTGCCAATCCCAGCGGCAAGCTGGCAGAAACCTTCCCGCTGCGTGTGGAGGATACCCCTGCCTACCTGAGCTATGGGAAGGGCAAGCTGGAGGCAAGCTACAGCGAGGATATTTATGTGGGCTACCGCTGGTATGATGCCAGAAAGCTGGATGTGCAGTTCCCCTTTGGCTTTGGCCTGTCCTACACGGATTTCCGGCTTTCCAATCTGCGCCTGAGTGGGGAAACCTTCCGGAAGGGCCAGACGCTGACTGCAAGCGTGGACGTGACCAATATAGGCAGATGCACCGGTGCAGAAGTGGTCCAGCTCTATGTGGGCTTTGATGGGAAGGATACCGTTGGCCGTCCCCTGCGGGAGCTGCGGGGCTTTGAGAAGGTCATGCTGGCCCCCGGCGAGACGAAGACGGTCACCATCTCCTTGGATGCGCGCAGCTTCTCCTACTGGGAGACCCGCATCGATGACTGGTATGCGGAAGAGGGTAGCTATACGGTCTATGTTGGCACCTCCAGCCGGGACCTGCCGCTGACGGCCAAGGTGCAGGTGGACTCTGTGCCGCTGCCGCTGCCTGCGGATGAGGCCCGCCGGACTGTGGGTGATCTGCTGGATCTGGCGAAGACGAAGGAGCAGATTCATCAGGTCCTGCATCTGGGCGGCGCCCTGGGCGAGAACCTGGAGAGCCTGTCCGGTGATGCGGACGCAGCCCAGATGGTGCGGGCGATGCTCGATGCTCTGCCGCTGCACTCCGTAAAGTCCTTCTCCCGGACGACTGACGAGGAGATTCAGGAGGTTGTGGACAGCCTGACCCACGCGGAATAATTTGAAATACATCCCCTGAATTCAGCCCGGCAGCGATTTCACTGCCGGGGCTTTTTCGCACGGGGGAAGGGCGCTTCTGCCGCCGCTTCCGGTCTGCCGGAGTCCCGGAGAGCCTGCTTAGGGGTGTGCGGCGGCATGAAAAGCTATGATTTTGAAATAACATGGGAATAATTCGAGTTTTTTCGAATTTTGCGGGTTTTCCCAATGTTTTTAGACTTAATAATAAATAATTACTTTTTTACATTCTGTTCAAAATCTGCTTTTTTCTCAAAAAATGACTTTTTCTCCAAAATCCTGATGATTGCGCCGGAGAAAAAAGCGCAGTAAGATGATGCCATCAGCAATGAGCTGTACGATGCGACAAGTTCCCTGCAAAATTCAAAACCGGGAGGTGAGGCACAGTCGCTCGGGGGCATAGGCAGCCCTTAAGTCAGCAATCATTCGGCTCTGTTCGCAAGAGCCAATCGTTGTTCCAAAAAGCAAAAGAAAGAAAAAAATATGGAGGAAAACAATATGAAAAAGACAATTGCCATGATTCTCTGCCTGCTCATGGTCGTCAGCCTGTTTGCGGGCTGCGGCGGTAAGGGCGACTCCGGCTCTGCCGGGACTA
>OIYY01001150.1_pt1 | contig 15141 bp, 10 predicted proteins | sample 1588341 | NCBI WGS metagenome assembly OIYY01 (sample SAMN03283287) | human gut metagenome | biome: human-associated habitat; material: feces | host: Homo sapiens | place: Peru | collected 2012 | reverse complement strand
TTATGTTAATGGTATTAGAAGGTTAATTAGTTAAGCAATCCCCGATAGTGATATCGAGGATTATTTTTTTGTACCCCAATAGCCCAAGGCACCAGCCCATCCCCATCCCTGTGTTGCGAACTAACGTTCACAACACAGGGATGAAGAGCAATGGTTCAAGAGTCCTTGAAACTGACAACTATTAACGAAGGATTGTTATATTTTCTGGTTTCAGATATTCTATCTGAATATTTATCAATTGGTTTGGCGATGAAATTTTCCCAAAATTAGGTGCACCTTGACAGCAAGGGGCGCATCGTTGTTTCCACACATTCATAGTTGTGTCATCACACTTGACAAATATGTTTGTTATCGTCGATGTCGAGTTTTCTGGAGTAAGGAAAACACGTGAAAAAGGTGTCATACTGCGTGACATCAATGTCTGTAGCACTGTATAATCAGCTTTTAAGAAAGGATAATTGACAATTCCATTAATATGGTTATAAATGCTAAAGCCATTTAAAACCTTACCAAGATGTTGCAGTAGTTGCTGTTTGAGTTTTTCCTTAAAATCAGCAATTTGCTGGTCGCCGACACGGTATTGGCCATCGTTAAAGTAATGATATAGACGGAAGTCTCCACGTAGGTTTTGAGCATTTTCCTCAAAGTATTTATCGAGTACAGCATTGTCAATCAGAGCAATAATTGGCCGACGCTCGGCTGGGGTCATACACTGAATATTTTTCTCTTCTTCATCTTGCCATACAGCTAAATTATTGACCAATGATACCAAAGCGATGTAGTGCCCTTGAAGTTTGCAATGTAACTTGCTGACCGCATTCACTACTGCACCTGCCACAAAGAATCGCAAATTCATCTCTGAGCGTGTTTTCTGCAAGGTGTGAAGCTGTCGTTGAATTCCTTGAATATTATCATCCAACTCTTGCTTCAACTGTATGCGTCGTCGCTTTCGTCCAGCTAAATACATTTTCAATAATACCCCAACAACAAATGCTGCTGTAACACCTCCCCCAATCCACCATTGGTCAAAATCACTCAGATAAGCTGCTATTATTGTAGCCACAAAGAGCAACACGAAGATGATAACAAAGAGATTCCGAGTACGAATGGTCTCGTTGTCAAATTCTGTGAGCTGAGTACTCAACTCATCAATCGCCATTTGTGCTTGTTGCTGAGTATCTGAGATACTAGCATCAAGACCTTCCATCGTTTCATTGAGTATTCTGTTTCGCACATTACCATCTTGCAACTGCAGTTCGAGGTCGCAAAATTCCCTAAACAAATTCTCATACTGCTTCTGAAGCCATTTTTGTTCACGTCTTTTGCGACGTAAGCGGTTACCAATAATAGCGAGTTGAATGCGCAAATCACTTTGTGCAAATTCCACATGGTGATTACCCACGAGCCCCTTCACATTAATCCCCAAACTGATTTCAGTAATGATATAAGCATTATTGAGTTGGCTATGGTCACCGATATAATCGTAAGGTATATAACAATAGCCTTGCTCTCCAAAAGAAGCACCCCAAGAATTGCGAACTTTAAACATTTGCGCGTCATCGTCATAACCCACAATCACCATAGCGTGCGAACCCTCATCAGTTTCGCCAGCTTGTGGCATTTCTACTGGTCCGCGACATCTGTGCAATGAAGGATACACCCTCAAAGAAATTATCACTGGATAACCTTCCGCAATTGACGAGCGAATGTTCGATACGCAAACATCCAAATCATTGGTCAGCGGTATGTTCAAAGCTTTCTTCACTGTGCGTTTAACAGCATCGCTCACAGCCTCTTCCGAGGGATCATCATTATAGTGTTCGACACTGTAAGGACATAGGGTCTCAGTACAAACACCGTGCTTCGTCATTGTGCCAATCACATGACTGATAGCGGAGCCTTCGCTATTTAAACCTCCATGTTCTTTACGCACATTGTAGTAAACAAAGCGCTCACTCAAGTCGGATTCAATTTCCTTATTCTTTTTAAGAATGTACTCATACACTGACGTTACAGCAAATGCCGAACACGACCCTATTAGACCCTGATCCTTTATCGGAGTGAAATTAGGGCTAAGATCGATGCTCTTTACTGTGGTTGGTACTGGCACATAATCATCTTGCAGAGGTTCCTCAGATTCAGCATTATAGAATTGGTATTTTTCAGAATTATCATCAACGATTACGTTGCTTATTTGCCTTTGCTCGCACAATCGCTTTTTCATATCAGTAGCCTCATCCGTCTTTTGACGAATAAAATCGCTGGCTTCACGAATTTGTAAACGATAACTTTTCAGCAAATTGATTTGTGTTGAGATTTTTCCGTCATCTTTTCGTGGTGCTGACAACACGCTATGCAGAATCACAGGCTTGCCGTCTTCACCAATGATAACATGACCATCTTCATCGGTTTCGAAGGTGATATGTGCATTATTGTGCTGCACAAACACATTGAAAGGTTCGCGTAGACAATCGAAAAAACTGCACTGCTCAGTTCCAAGAAGCTGCCCTGATATAAGTTCATCATCTTCGAGCAGCATATACGCCAACACCGCACGCTTTTCGGGAAGACTCAACTGTTCGTCGCAAATGAAAGAAAGGACTTGCTTTTCGTAGTCTTCCATGTAGCCATTGAGCCGTTTTTGAATCCCTGCCGAAATTTGTTCGGGTGTTTTCCCGTTGCTTAGTTCTTTCTCTACGTTTTCGCGGTAAAAGTCGCTAAAAGTGTTCATACGATTACCCAAAAGCCTTTGAGCCACAGCTGCCACTTTGTTGATATCGACATCCCGCTGTTGAACCTTTTCGCTACCAAGGATGTGCAGATAGGAATGGTGCAGTAAATACTGCATGAAGTAATACTTGTCCATAGTAAGTGCAGAAAGTCCAATTGCCGTAATGGTGTCGGGGTTAGCACTCTCGGTAGTAGTATTGAATAGTAAATCGTAGTTTTCAATTGATGCCATATTGTAGAGTGCTAACACGCGTGCCAATGTGTGCGTATCCATGTTTAAAGGATTTCTCGCTTCGTTCACATTTGAGAGGAGTATCACATGGCGTAAAGTTTCGTGCTTCGACTTTGTGTCAAGCAAATGGGCAACCGATTGTTGGGTTGTCTTATTCAATTGCAAATAATTGGGAGTTTCTGTATCGCTTACCGACACAGTGTGGAACAAATCGGGAGCTAATAATACCACATCCACATCGTAGGCCAACGACGGAGCCGACAAGATGCGCACCAACCTTTCTGCGAAATTCACACCAATAGTATCTTCGCCAGCGACTACCACTTGCAGCAACATCTGATTTCCGTTTCCATTCGAGAGCATGTTACCCTTCTCTAAAAACACCTTCTGAAAAAAGTTGGCTAAGTGATTGTCTTGTTGAGATTCAGAAAAAGTTTGTAAGCCTGTTTTTACAGAAGTATATTGGTCGTCGAGGTTGGCGTTGAGCCCTTGACTTTTACTCAACCGAAACTCTGAAAACACAATTTCATCGGCTTCGGTATTAGGACACCAAATGCTATCGAATTTATCGCGAGTATCCGCATCTGCAGATTGGCGCAAAAACTCCTGTTTACAACTTTGGGCCAAACTTTCGAGATTGCTGCCCAAAAATAGGGCGATAATATGCTTCATAATGGGGAAGAAAAGTTTAAAGGGCTGCGCGCATTTTTTGCGCAGCCCAATTTAGTTTTTGAATTTTACAATTGCTTATTCACGAACCTAAGTTCTTCTCTAATCTGCTGACCAATGTCATTGAATCGAGGTTCTTTCACTGTTTCAACGGACATATTAAGCTGGGAGATTTCATAAAGATACGTTTCTTTGACTACTTTCTTCTTTTCTTGCCATGCAAGATCTCCCATGTTTTGTATCAACGAATCGATAGCAGCCGTCATTTGGTCGTGGAACTCTGGATTTTGCACACGCTGTTTGAAAGTCGCAAAAGCTTTAGCACGATTGTTTGGTTCTGCATTTTCGAGGGAAACCCAATAAGCATTAAGTGCATCGCCATTTTCCTCGTCTATATATTCAAATTTCCCAGCATTATTTCGAATTAAATTGAATATCAGACCGTACACCCATATCTTGAGTGCATCGTCGCTTGCTTCAGCTGGGAACAAGCTGTGGCTTTCAGCTTTCATTCTATCCTCAATCATCGCATCGAAGTGCACATTCCAATTGCAACGAGTCTCCGCGTCTTTATAGTCTTGGATAGCAGTGAGCGTGCAAGGAGGAGTCACACCCACTTGACGATAGAAAATAACTGAATCTGTAGAACCAATATCGCATAGTTGTGGATTATTCGGCAGCTTACTCACCGCTTCGTTCAGCTTGGCGCAATCTTCCCCGTTCACACCCACAAAGAAGTAGTTCTGAGGTTTCACCTGTGGGGCATGCCCCGTCTGCGTGTCATCAAAGTTAAGCAATGGAGAGGATTTCTTACAAGCCTCATCAAAGACTTTGTCAAATTGACTTTGCGGCATCTCATCAAGCACTTGCGACACCGTCATATTGAGCCATTTTTTTGCACCAGGCTGTTGGATAGAATAATCAACGAAAATGCGGAAAAGTTTTTCGGGAGTAATTGTAGCAAAATTCTCAACAGGGGTTGAAGATTGATTCAAGAAATTGTTGAGCAACACATCTTTCACCCCAACTTGGTCGAGAAACCTCTGGGTGAGATCGATTTGGAAAATTTGTATATTCTTACCAACACCGTTTTGCAACTCGGCAATTTGGTTGTCAAGCTGGTTGCTTAGATTCATAAGTACTTCCTTGATTTTAGAGACCAACGACAATTCTTCTTGGATTTCGGAAATAAGCAAATTATAGTAACTGATGGCTCCTACATGGCGTCGTATTTCACGTTGCACTTTGGCAAAATACTGCGCGGCCATACATACATCTGCTTTTTTCTCATCAGTAAGATTCTTCCTGAAAATTGAAGTCTTATAGTTAGCTAAGTCGTTGACCACTGCTTTCAGTGAGCCATCCGCAGGCGTCAGTTTCTCTTTCCACTCACCAAGTTCGGTTTGCATTTCATTCAAGCAAGCATTCACTTGCGCCCTAATTTGACACAAAATTTTCTCGGCATCAGCTACACCTCCTTGTCCATTAAGATGCTCGGTCACAAGTTGATGAAGCGATGGCTGTACCTCTTCATCCTTCTGTTTTACATTTTTATCGCAATCGCGATATTTTTCTTCGTTTTGAGTTGCCGATGCCATCCAGGACTGCACTTCCGGCATTGGATTGCTAGGGTATTCTATTGTCGACAGCATAGAACCAGGGCTAGCTGGCATGAGATAATCCGTGACATCATCACGCCCATTATTCTCGCGAACTTTTACACTATCTATCCATGCGTTTGCTGTTTCATTTGTAGCTTCGCTATGGGGAATTGTAAGTTTGTCAATGAGGTTCTTAGCATATTGATAAGTATATAGATTACATAGATCTACACTTCTAAGCATGATTTGACTCACGCCCATTCCCGATATCCAAGCTTTTTTGCCAGCAATGTCCATTTCTCCAGAATTGATCTGCTGGGCAATATTGTCAATCACACTGGCGGTTTTTCCAGCGATTTCTCCAGCAGCAGTAACAAGCGACATGCTTATCATTTGCGCTAAATTATCCACATCGTCGTAAGTATCGCCTTCTTTGTTTTTATTATCAATCAGCATGATAGCGTCGAATGGCTGTGCATTGGTCGCGTAGGGCGCATTCATATTGTCAACATGGAAGTATGGGCGGTTGAAGTTGGAGTCCATCAGCCAGTCTAAATCTTGCAATGCTCCATAAGCATTAGGCTTCACATAAGGCATCTGCAAGGGATTCATAGCCCAAAACACTCCAGGAAGCACACCATATCCCACTAAACGGAAATTATTGGGAAGAATGCGCTGTCGGATGAGGTAAGCCATATTGATGAATGTGCCACAACCAGTACCGCCACAAAGCGAAAACACCATATGAATTTCAGGGTTAGCATCACCCAGAACCGACCACTTCTCATTGCCGATAATGCTTGCAGAAGTAACACGGTTGAGCGCATTTGCTATTTGTGTAGCAACCGACTGATGATTGTACCACAATGCAAAGCGTCCATTCGAACGCACTTGCCCCGCACCATTCTTCAAGTTCTGAAGGGCTCCGCCATTTTCTTGTGGAAACCAAGAGAGGGTAGCCCGGTTAGTTTCGTATAATGGCCGAGGATTAGTCACTTGAATTTTCACTTGTTCGTTAGCATTAAGGCTAATGCGTTTTCCGTTACGCAAAGTGAGTGCTTTGGTGTAAGCATTACCATCGGTGTCAATCCCGAGGAATGACACCATTGGGGGAACTGCACCATAAGTGTCGATAAACATCTTTTTGGTATGCAAGATTGAGTTCATACCAGTGCCTCCAAGTCCGATATAGAGGCAACGACGAATTTTTTTTGGCATAGTTGAATAAAGATTATATTATTGTACGTTTACTTTAAATTTACTATTTGTATTCAGGTTTTCAAGCTCATGTTCCTGATATTTGGCGATTTTCGCGCTCGGTGTAAGCATCCATGCCATGTGATTGAAGCGTGCATGAATAGCATTTTTAGCAGGTTCAATCTCTATGGGTGACGTGAATTCTTCATTCACAAAGTAGTTGATTCTGCCTGTAAAAATGCGACTGAAAGCACTCTGTTTTTGTTGCTGATTAGTCAGTACCACTTTGCGATAGCCTTTAAGAGGCACATTGAGAAAAATGCTGACACCCTTCACTCCCTGAAGCACTGCAAAAGACACTCCCTTGAATTTGGGAAAATTAAGAGGCTTAAGCATGCAGAACCAAACGATAAGCAACGTCAGAAAAGCCACACCAGTCCAAAAGAGAATTACCGCAAGAGGATTATAATCTATGGAATATTTGGTTGAAAGCGTGAATTCAACATCTCTGGGTGCAACTTCATTCACACGGTCAAGATTGGAAGCTCCCGCACTTGAAAGTTTAAAATAACGTTTACCAGTGGCAGCATCGCGATTGAAAACAATTTGCAACAATCCGCTCTTTGAATCTTCGGCGGATATGGTGAACTCGTTGCCTTGCAATGGACTTCCGTTAAATAAAAGCTGGTAGTCGTCTGGCATGGCTTCGCCATGTTCATTGAAACTGGCAACCTTAATTCGCATAGCGGATTTGTAAGTCTTTGCTTCTTTGTTGAAAGTCGCTTCCAAATCCACATTGAGGGTGTCAAGCATCTTTTCGTCCCAAAACAGGAAAGAAGGGTAATAACTGGCATTATTCAATTTAGTGCCTTTTTCGATTTTTGTGGTCAATATGCGTTCCGGTTTATTGATTACTTCTATACTGAAATCAGGATTCTCGCATCTAACTTTTGCTGTTGTAGGAATCAGTTGGGCTTGAATAGTATAATGCTCGTTTCCTCCAATTGCTTGGTTGAATTGCTGATATGACACCTTAAGCGACACTTTCACGCGCCCTTGTCCACCCTTGAACGCGTCATTTTCAAGTTGCACACTGAAATAAGGATCCGCACACTCCACTCTCGCATTGATAGGCCGCACGCTGTTGATGCTCAGCATACGTAGAGCTGGCAATTGGTGTGAGTTAATGTTAAGTGTTTTATTGTCGAGGCCAACAAATACAGTTCCAGCCTCTTTCACAAGGTCGATTTGTTCACATCCCGAAACCGCTTGTACAATATTTTCATCAATCGCATTTTTAGTGAGCATTACATAGAACGCATGGGTGTCGCGATATTTGCCACACCAACTGCTGAGTAAGTTGCACAAAGCCGTCACGCCTTTCACATTGTCGCGTCCATCTGTGAGTAAATACACATAGTTGTATTTGTTGGTGTTGACATGACTCATTGCAGCTGTCCATGCATCACAAATATTCGTATTTGCAGCCTGCTTAACTAGGGAGTCCAATTTTGGTCTAATATCATTAGTCCACATTTTCGGAGTGAAACTCGACCTATCAAAAGTAATCTGATGATATGGCTTGTTCTGGAATGGAACAATCACAATGTGTGCATCGCTGTCCTGACTATCAATATCTTCTTGAAGAAACTGGAGTGTTTGATTCCAAATGTTCGGATTGCCTCCAAATCCAGTCATTGATCTAGTACAGTCTAATACATAGATATAATTCCGCTCTTTTTGAGCAGTTGCGAAAAATGTCAGTCCAAAAAGAAGGAAAACAAACGTGGCAATTATTTTCTTCATTTAATAATTCGAGCAGCTCCCCAGTTCCTGGAAGCTGGCTATTTTACACAGAGAAGCGTGGAACTGTATGCCACACATCACTATGTACAGGTGCTAGGAAAACCTTTATCGACAGATGTGGAGATAACAGCCCCACGCTATAAGCGCGGAGACCATTACACCTTACCCCTTGTCGATATGTATGAAAGTTTCCTAGGCTTTGTACATACAAGAAGAAAGCATAACGCCTCTATATTTTACCAACAATGTTTGGAATATGGATTGCTCTAATTCCGCTTCAAATATAGCAAAAAAAAATGTGATAATTTCGTGTTATGAAAAGAAAATGCGTGAAAGAATGAAAATTTTCAAGGTTTTAGAAATTTGGTTGTTGAGATTTCTGGGATAATTGTGATTCGCTCAATTCCTGTTTTAAAGAAATTAGAAATTAGAGGTTAGATATAAGAGATTTTGACGGCTCTGCGATTTTCGCTGGTATGGTGTTTCGCATGATGCGGCATCTCCGATACCTGTGCCTTAAAATGGATGCTCCGTTTTCTGTCCATTGGACCTGTCGAATTATCGAATCCCCGAATTTTCGAGATTTCGAATCATCAACTCGTAGACTTGTTGACCTGTTGGCTCGTAGACTTCCCAAAAAACGGCCGTTTTTTGGGTGCTTTGGTTAATTCGTGTTAATTTCGTGATTTTTTTTGGTGAATGTTATGCTATATAACATAAATGTCATATCTTTGCATCGGTTTTTCATGGTATTAGTTTTTAAGGTTATGAAATTCTTAGCGTCGCGATGACGGTTTTTATTTCATTTTGTTTAAGGTTTATGTTAATGGTATTAGAAGGTTAATTAGTTAAGCAATCCCCGATAGTGATATCTGGGATTTTTTTGTACCCTTACGAACAGGTAAGCGTACAAAACTGGGGGCATAAACATCACCTATTTTGCTTATGCCCCCAGTAATATTTTGTGCCGCCGTTATCGGATATTGAGGATTCGGTGGGTTTGAAGCGAAAGTCGCCACTCTGGGTGGGCGAGCACCGCCTCTACACACGCCTTGATGTTGGCGTCGCACATTTCCTTGTCTTCCACAAAACATGGCTGCAAAAAACGGTGTGCGGCTTTGATGTGGCTATACATACCCAAATCCTGATTCAGATACACCACTTTCAACTCGTGGCACTCGGTAAGAATGCAGGGGTGAGCGTCGGCTCCTTGAAAGCCCGTTTTTGGCGAAAGCGTCACCCAATCAATGTTTGATGGCACGGCATGAGTGCCGTTGGTCTCCATCGCTATTCGCTTGCCTGTGGCAGTTTTCAGATAACTGATAAACTCGTCGGTGACGAACAACGAGGGTTCGCCGCCCGTAAGCACTATCAGCGGTGCCTGCGGATAGGCATTGATGGCATCGGCAATCTCTTGCGCCGTCATCATCGTGCCTGAGGCATGAGCCGTGTCGCAAAACGAGCAGGCAAGGTTGCAGCCACTGAAGCGCACAAACACGCTTGGCACGCCTGTATGGAAGCCCTCGCCTTGAAGCGAATAGAATATTTCGTTGATTTTATACTGCTGCATGATTAGATAGCCACGATTGGAGCCAATGAATCATCAACGTAGGACGCCACGTTGTTGTTTGATTCTTGCACATCGGCACGGTAACATTCGGGAATGCTGTCAACAATCCAGCGCGCCATATTCTCGGCGGTGGGGTTGAAAGGAAGCACCTCGTTGATGTTCTTGTGGTCGAGTTTGTCGGAAATCAACGCTTTGAGTTTTGAGAAGTCGTAAACCATGCCATTGTTGTCGAGTTTGTCGGCCTTGCAGTAAATCACGATATTCCAGTTGTGGCCGTGCAAATTCTCGCACTTGCTCTCATAGTCGAGGTGTAACTGATGACATGCTGATATTTCAATAGTTTTCTTAACGTAGTACATTTTTACTTTTTTAAATCTGATTCATAAATAGTTTTGTCGTCGATACCTGCCAAGCGCAGTGCTTCGCGACGTTCGGTGCAAGTGCCGCAAGTGCCGCAGTGCATTTCACGGCCCTTGTAGCAGGAGTAGGTTTCGCGGTAGTCGATACCCAGTGCCTTGCCGTGGCGCGCAATCTCGGTCTTGTCGATGTTGCAGTATGGAGAATACACCTCAATGCCCTCGTAGGTGCCAGCCTTCATCGCCGCCGACATGGCATCGACAAACGCAGGGCGGCAGTCGGGATAGATGGAGTGGTCGCCAGAGTGGTTGGCAATCATCACACGCTTCAGTCCATTGCTCTCGGCAATACCGCAAGCAATGGCAAGCATAATGCCATTGCGGAAAGGCACCACGGTAGATTTCATATTCTCATCGTTGTAGTTGCCATCGGGAATATCCTCTGGCGAACCGAGCAGCGCGCTCTTGAAATAGCGGTGCATAAACTCAAGCGGAATAATCAGGTGCTTGATGCCCAAGCGCTGGCAGTGGGTGACAGCGCACACGCGTTCACGGCCGTTTTGAGTGGAGCCGTAGTCGAAAGTGATAGCCAAGGCTATTTCGTCTTTAAATTCATAGAGCATGGTGCACGAGTCCATGCCTCCTGATATGATAATTACAGCGTCTTTTTTCATTTCAGTCTTTCATTAAAAGCGGCAAGCATACGAGCACGCACCAAATCTTGATGATCAGCATCGCCATGGTTAGCAAACGGAATGATTGAGATACCACCACGTGGACGGAAATAACCCTTCACCTCAATGTATTTTGGATCCATAAGGCGAATCAAATCCTTCATGATGATGTTCACGCAGTCTTCGTGGAAGTCGCCACGGTTGCGGAAACTGAACAGATAGAGTTTGAGACTCTTGCTCTCCACCATCTGAACACGTGGAATATAGTTGATAACGATATGACCGAAGTCGGGTTGCCCGGTTTTTGGACACAGCGAGGTGAACTCTGGGCAGTCCAGGGTCACGAGATATTCATTTTCAGGGTGCTTGTTCACAAACGATTCGAGCACATTTGGGGTGTAGTCGAATTCGTAAGTGGTGCCTTGATTTCCAAGGAGCGTTACACCATCTAATTCTTTTTCGTTTCTTGCCATATAATAAAATAGATTTTCAGTGCAAAATTACTACAAAATCACGAAACCATGAAATGCGAGGACTATTCGTGCAGTGGTTTCAGGCGTGCAGGGTCGCCCACAATCCACAGAATGTCGGATGCCTCAAACACCAAATCGATGTCGGGCGAGAGATATTCGCCGCCACGCTCCACGCTCACGAGCAATGCGCTGTAGTCTTCGCGCAAACGTGCATCTTTAAGCGATTTGCCGACAATGCCAGCATCGGCACGGAGAGTGAAGTGAGTGAACTTCACGTTTGATTCAGAATTGTTGGCTTGCAGAGGCTCGCCAGAGGCTTCCACCACGGGCAGTATTTCGAGAATTTGCTCATCGCTGCCAATCACGCCGAGGGTGTCGCCAGGGAAGATACGCATTTCACCGTCTGGCACCATGTGCTCTACGGAATTGCGCTGAATGCTCACAAGGTTGATGCCGTATTTCTGACGGAGTTTGGCGTTTTTCAATTTCTCGCCCACAAACGGACAGCCATACCCTACCCTGATGCTCGCCAAGTGCAAATCACTCACCAATCCTCGCTCTTTGCCGGTTCGGGTGTTCTCGCGCACGTTCACATTGTCGATAAAGTGCTTTTCCACACGCGCCACCTGCTTGTGCAAGAGTTGTGAGAGGATGAGCGAGAGCACGAAAGTAATGCCACCTGCAATCAAAATGGAGGTGTGGCTGGGGAACAGGCCGTAAATTGCCACCATGAAAAACACGGTGCTGAGCACCAAATTGATGACCGACATCACCACCATTGGCACATAACTGATTTTGCCCGACTGCTCCACGATTTGTTGCTTTTCGTCGTGGCGGATATTCGGACGAGAAAGGCCGTAAATCAATGGTAAAATCAGGAAAATCACCACAGCAGCCGCTGCAATATTGTTGAATTCTGTGCCTGGCACAAGGTCGAAGATATAGTGCTGGAGATATTTCTTGAAAATGAAGATTACCATGATGATGATGGCTGAATACACAATGGTGCGCACAAAGTAGCGCTTTGCCACCTTCACCCACAGTTTGCGGCTTTCGCTATATTCACTGGTAGCCTGGTTGGCAGAGTAGCCTTCGAGCAGAATGTTCCAACTCTTAGGCAGGTGTTTCGCCACCCAGTTGAAGCAAGGAATGGAACCTTTGATGAAGAATGGCGTGAAGAATGTAGTGATTACCGACACCGTTACGATGATTGGATAAAGTTTTGGTTCAAGCACACCCAAACTCATACCAGAGGTGGCGATGATGAACGAAAATTCACCGATTTGGGTAAGACAGAAACCCGACTGCATGGCGATGCGGAGCGGTTGGCCCATCACCAGCATACCGGTGGTGCCAAACAAAATCATGCCCACAATCACCACAATCGAGAGAATGGTGATGGTGCCGGCGTTTTGCGTCATCACGGTAGGGTCAACAAGCATACCTACGGAGATGAAGAACACTGCTCCGAAAAGATTCTTTACAGGGGTGATGATATGCTCAATGCGTTCAGCCTCGGTGGTGCCAGCAAGGATTGAGCCCATGATAAAGGCGCCGAGTGCCAACGAATAGCCAGCCTTGAGCGCAAGCACTGCCATCAGGAAGCAGAGCCCCATGGCGATAATCAGCATCAATTCGTCGGTGATATAGCGGTGCAGACGCTTGAAGATGGTAGGAATGAGGAAAACGCCCACTGTGAACCACATCACAAGGAAGAGTACGAGCAAAAGCACCGTTTGCGCCATTTCCTCGCCCGACACGCTTTTGTGGACGGCTATCGACGACAGCATCACCATCAGCACCACGGCAAAGAGGTCTTCCACCACAAGCACGGCGAAAACTCCTGGCACAAACTTATGCTGACGCAAGTTCAGGTCGTCGAGTGCCTTGATAATAATGGTGGTTGATGACATGGAAATCATACCGCCGAGGAAAATACTGTTGATGGCATCTAAGCCCAGTAGTTTGCCCACAAGGTAGCCAGAGCCCATCATACCCACCACTATAATAAGGGCGGTCAGTACGGCGGTGCCACCCACCTTCAGCAGTTTTTTGAAACTAAACTCCAAACCGAGGGAGAAAAGCAGTACGATAATACCAATCTGTGCCCAAAATTCGATATTCTCATGCGACGATACTGTGGGAAGGAAGGCGAAGTGAGGACTTGCCAAGAAACCTGCCACGATATAGCCTAACACGGCAGGTTGCTTCAAAAGTTTAAACACCAATGAGGCAATAGCGGCCAGCACAAGAATGAGAGCAAGGTCGTTGATCAACAAATTAATATTTAAATGTTCCATAAGTAGTTATATCAAATTTAGCAATGAGAATTAGTGATAGTTTGTTGTGTGTATATGTTTTATTGTTTGTGTGAGAGCATCCATTTCCAACCCTGGTCCCACACATCAAGTTTGCGCCAGTGGCCCACTTGTGGGGTAATGACGAGTTTTTTGTCGGGTGAAGGAATCGCATTCCAAGTGGAATAGGTGCAAGTGGGAGCGCATGTGAGGTCGGCAAGCCCGAACGACATGAATACGGGCCTACGGAGCAGGCGGGCGAAGTTGGCTGTGTCGTAATAGCGCACCACTTTGGCGATGACGTGGATATCTTCGTCATCTTTATGGAAATAGAAGTAATGGGGCCAACCGCCGGCACGACCGTGAAGATACGCCTCCTGGTCAGCCAACGCCGGGAAGAACGCTTCGATAGCGGTGACCTTGGGGCTAAGCACAGCCATAGCGATGCTGAGCGCACCACCTTGGCTGCCGCCGCACACATAAAGGTTTTTGCCGTCAAACTGTGGAAGCGTGCTTAAATAGTCAATGAAGCGAACGGCACTCAAATACACACGGCGATAATAGTAATGCTCGCGTGAATCTATGTTCATAGTGGGATAATCCTTTAGGCTGCCATTGCTTTTCGAGGAATAGAATTTCGATGGTTTGGTCAATGGAAAACCGTGAATCGCCATATCGAGCGTAATGATGCCCTGCTCGGCTTCATCTATCATGCCGCCAACCTTATGAACGCCAGCGCCAGGGCAACGCATCACCACTGGGTATTTACCAGCCGCCTTAGGGATGGAGAGAATGCCGTAAACACGGAATCCCGGTTCCACAGCCTGAACCGACACTTGATAAACATTCACCAAGTCGGTGCAGCGTCGGGGAAGCAACTCCATTTTTGGCTCCATGGGGATAGTGGAGGCTGAATCGATTTGAGCGTTCCACCATTGGAGGAAATCGTCAGGCATAGTCACGGTAGGCTGCAAATCCTGAACATCAAATCCCACCATCGAGTGCCCCTTATATGTTTTTCCATTATACTGCACTTCGGCATTGCAACGCAGGAAACCGCTCTTATTCATCGTGGCAGAGGGCGTAATGGCAATCATATCAGCCACCTCCAACTTCTGGGGGTCGGTAGGATTCATTTTATCCTCATTGAATGTGAAAGAAACCGAAGAGGGGGCGACTTGCTTACCTGATTTCTCCACCGATATTTCAAAATGCACTTGCTCCCCTTTCATAAAATGCAAAGAGTCGGGAATGGCTAAATGAAAAGGGTTGTGTGAATGTGCTTTAGGAGTAACAATTACCTTTACAGATTGATCGCGTGTAAGAGCAAAAGTGATGGTGCAAAAAGAAATTAAAAACGTGCAGAATAAGGTAATAAATCGTTTCATCGTGTAAAAATTGCGTTGTTTACAAAGATAATAAAATGGCGTGAAATTGCGAGGTTTTTTAAAGAAATTAGAAAGAATTTAAGGGATATATACAAAAAAAGAGAGCGGCAGATTGCTCTGTCGCTCTCCGTAGGGGGCGGTTACCTAC
>OIYY01001147.1_pt1 | contig 15158 bp, 14 predicted proteins | sample 1588341 | NCBI WGS metagenome assembly OIYY01 (sample SAMN03283287) | human gut metagenome | biome: human-associated habitat; material: feces | host: Homo sapiens | place: Peru | collected 2012 | reverse complement strand
TTGAAAGCTTATCTTCATATGCAAGACAATTTTTAGGAATAATGGAAAAACCAGATGTTGAGTCAATTGAAGGACTATCACCTGCTATATCAATAGACCAAAAAACAACATCAAAAAATCCACGTTCAACAGTTGGAACAGTAACAGAAATATATGATTATATTCGTTTATTATATGCAAATATAGGAGTACCATATTGTCCAAACTGTGGTAAAAAAATTGAAAAACAATCAATTGACCAAATTGTTGATAATATTATGGAACTTGAGGAAGGTACAAAAATTCAAATATTGGCACCGGTTGTTAGAAGTAGAAAAGGTGAATTCGTTAAGCAATTAGAAGGATACCAAAAAGATGGATTTGTAAGAGCAAGAATTGATGGTGAAGTTTATGATTTATCAGATGAAATAAAATTAGACAAAAATAAAAAACATGAAATTGAATTAGTTGTAGATAGACTAGTTGTAAAACCAGAAATAAGAAGTAGGCTTACAGAGTCTGTTGAAATTGCTTTGAAACATGCTGATAATTTGGTGTTAGTAAATGTTATAACAAAAGAGGAAAACAAAACAGTTTTATACAGCTCAAATTACGCGTGTCCTGACTGCGGCTTCAGTTTCCCTGAAATCACACCAAGAATGTTTTCATTTAATAATCCATATGGTGCTTGTCCTACTTGTATGGGTATAGGATATCTAATGAAAATGGACGAAGATTTGATAGTTCCAGATAAAAACAAAACATTATATGATGGTATAAAAGCGTTTGGCTCAAGTACAATGAAAAAGGGCGACACAATGGCTAAAATGTATTTTGAAAGCATTGGAAAACATTATGGTGTTGAAATAAAAGGAGTTCCAATTAAGAAATTACCACGATGGTTTATGGAAAAAATCTTATATGGTACAGGTGACGAAAAAATTGATTTTGAATATTCATCTGCTGCTGGTGTAAGAAAGTTTACTGCACCATTTGAGGGAGTTTTGCCAACACTTGACAGACGTCATAGTGAAACAAAATCACAAGGAATGAGAGCATTTTATGAAATGTATATGACAAATTCTCATTGTCATACTTGTAATGGAGCGCGTTTAAAGAAAGAGATATTATGTATCAAAATAAATGGTAAAAACATAAATGAAGTTACAGATATGTCAATCAGGGCTTTAAAAGAATTTTTAGGTACATTAAAATTAACAGAAAAAGAAGCAATGATTGCAGACATGATTTTAAAAGAAATAAATAAAAGGCTTCAATTTTTAATAGATGTTGGACTTGAATATTTAACACTTTCAAGAAGTGCTGGAACTCTATCAGGAGGAGAAGCACAACGTATTCGTTTGGCAACTCAAATAGGTTCAGGACTTACAGGTGTTATGTATATTTTGGACGAACCAAGTATAGGACTACACCAAAGAGATAATGACAAATTAATTGCAACACTTAAAAAGTTGAGAGATTTAGGAAATACTTTATTAATTGTAGAACATGATGAAGATACAATGTATGCAGCAGACCAAATTATTGATATTGGTCCAGGTGCAGGTGTTCATGGCGGAAATGTTATGGCACAAGGTACAGCAGAAGAAGTAAAATTAGTAAAAGATTCTGTTACAGGACAATATTTAAGTGGTAGAAAGAAAATAGAAGTTCCTAAAAAAAGAAGAAAAGTTGTTAAAACAAAAGCTATTGAAGTGAAAAATGCAACAGAAAACAACTTGAAAAATATAAGTGTAAAATTCCCATTAGGAGTATTTACATGTGTTACAGGCGTTTCAGGTTCAGGAAAATCAACACTTGTAAATGAAGTATTGTATAAAACAATTGCAAAAGAACTAAACGGTTCATCAGAGAAACCAGGAAAATGTAAAGAAGTTAAAGGACTAGAAAATATAGACAAAATAATAAATATTGACCAATCACCAATAGGAAGAACACCGCGTTCAAACCCCGCAACATATACAGGAGTATTTGATTTAATTAGAGATATTTTTGCAGGAACCAATGAAGCTAAATTGCGTGGATTTGAAAAAGGAAGATTTAGTTTCAATGTAGCAGGTGGAAGATGCGAAAGCTGTAATGGTGACGGAGTTCACAAAATTGAAATGCACTTTTTGCCAGATGTGTATGTACCATGTGAAGTATGTAAAGGAAAGAGATATAACAGAGAAACACTAGAAGTTAAATATAAAGGCAAAAACATAGCAGAAGTGCTTGATATGACAGTTGAAGAAGCATTAGAATTTTTTGATAAAATACCAAAAATAAAACAAAAGATTCAAACTTTATATGATGTAGGGCTAGGATATATCAAGTTAGGACAACCATCAACAACATTATCTGGTGGCGAGGCTCAAAGAGTTAAACTGGCAACAGAACTTTCAAAAAGAGCAACAGGAAAAACTTTATATATTTTGGATGAACCAACTACAGGTCTTCATATTGCTGATGTTCATAGATTAGTTGATATTTTACAAAGATTAGTTGATACGGGAAATACAATTATTGTTATTGAACATAATCTTGACCTAATAAAAACTTGTGATCATATTATTGATTTGGGTCCAGAAGGTGGAGATGGTGGCGGACAAGTTGTTGCTGTTGGTACTCCTGAACAGATTTGTAAGAATGAACAGAGTTATACTGGTAAGTTTTTGAAGAAGTATTTGGAATAAAAAACAAAAAGTACAAGTTTTGCAAAAAGGCTTGTACTTTTTATCATTTATAGATATAATAAAAGCATAAAAATTTTGAATGACGATGAACGAGCAAAGCGAGAGATTTGTAAAATGAAAATTTTTAATTTTCATTTTATGATGAACGAAACGAGCCCTAGATTTGGCAGACAAAATTTGAAAAATTTTGGATGATGATGAACGAGCGAAGCGAGAGAAAGGGAGATCATTAATGAAAATTTTAATGTTAACATGGGAATATCCACCAAGAGTAGTAGGAGGAATATCGAGAGTAGTATACGATTTATCAAGAACACTACTAAAAGACGGACATGAAGTAACAGTAGTTACATACAAAGAAGGAGACGCACCAGAATTTGAAGATGACAAAGGCGTAAAAGTATATAGAGTAAACAACTATATGATAAACCCAAACAACTTTATAGATTGGATAATGCAATTAAATTTCAACCTAGTTGCAAAAGCAAGTGAAATAATAGCTACAGAAGGAAAATTTGATGTAATACATGCACACGACTGGCTTGTAGCATATGCAGCAAAAACATTAAAAAATTCATACAATATACCAATAGTATCAACAATACACGCAACAGAAGCAGGAAGAAACAGTGGAATACATGACGAAACACAAAGATACATAAATGACACAGAATGGATGCTAACATATGAATCATCTGAAGTAATAGTAAATAGTAGATATATGAAAAATGAATTACAAAGACTATTTGGATTACCATATGAAAAAATAAACGTAATACCAAATGGTGTAAACATGAATTTATTCAATGGAATAGAAAGAGACTATAACTTTAGAAGAAAATTCGCAATGGACAATGAAAAAATCATTTTATTTATGGGAAGATTAGTATATGAAAAAGGAATACAATACTTAATTTCTGCAATGCCAAAAATACTAGAAGGATACCATGATGCCAAACTAGTAATTTGTGGAAAAGGCGGAATGATAGATGAACTAAAAGAACAAGTTAATGCAATGGGAATAGGAGAAAAAGTATATTTTGCAGGATACATGGCAGGAAAAGATGTACAAAGAATGTACAAAGCAGCAGACATTGCAGTATTCCCAAGTACATATGAACCATTTGGAATAGTTGCTCTAGAAGCAATGCTATCAGAAAATCCAATAGTAGTATCAGATATTGGAGGATTAAACGAAATAGTACAACACAAAGAAAATGGAATGAAAACATATTGTGGAAATCCAAACTCAATTGCAGATGCAATACTAGAATTATTATATGACCATAAACTATGTGCAGAAATAACAAAAAAAGCAAAAAATAAAGTTAGAAACGAATACAATTGGAGCAAAATTTCACAAGATACACACTTTGCATATCAAAAAGCAATCTGTCAATCAATGGCTGAAAAACAAAAAAGAGAGCTTGAACAAGAAAGAGCAAAGAAAACAAAAAAAGCAAAAAATACAGAAAAAGAAATTACAAATTTATTGGATTTCAAAAAGAGACATGCATATGCATAAAAAATTTGGTTGGGATAACTTATCTCAGCCAGATTTTTTTAATTTTTAATAAAAAATTTTAAAAATTCTACAAATTTAGCACAAAAATGGTGTATAATATAGACATCAAATAAAAGTCCTTTTTGAAGATAATGTCTCAGTCGGAATTGACATCCCAAACAGAACCGTCCACAGAGGGACAAAAGGACAAAAAAGAAATGGAGAAAAAAATGAACGAAGAATTTAAATCAGGATTTGTAACAATAATAGGAAGAACAAATGTAGGAAAATCAACATTAATAAATTTATTAGTAGGAGAAAAAGTAGCAGCAATAGCAAATAAGGTACAAACAACAAGAACAGCAATAAAAGGAATAGTAAACAGAGAAAATTCACAAATAATATTTACAGACACACCAGGAATACATAAACCAAAACATAAGCTAAATGAAACAATGGTAGAAACATCATTTGCAACAATACCAGACTCAGATATAGTATTATTTTTAATTGAGGCAACAAGTGAAGATATAGGTAGAGGCGATAGAATAATATTAGACAAAATAAAAGAATCAAAAAGAAAAACTATTTTAATAATAAATAAAATTGATTTAGTAAAAAGAGATAAATTGCTAAATTTAATAGATATATATAGCAAAGAATATGATTTTACAGCAGTTATACCAATTTCAGCATACCAAGAAAAATATAGAGATTTAATTTTAGACGAAATTGAAAAGAACCTAAAACCAGGTCCTGCATATTATGATATAGAGGAATATACTGATCAAACATTAAGACAATTAGCTGAAGAAACAATAAGAGAAAAAGCTTTAAAATTATTACAAGACGAAGTACCTCACGGAATTTATGTTGAAGTAGAAAAAATGAATTTAAGACAAAATAAACAAGGTGAAGATATCTATGATATAGAAGCTACAATTTATTGCTTAAGAGAATCACATAAAGGAATAATAATTGGAAAAAATGGTGAAATGCTAAAAAGAATAGGCAGGGCAGCAAGAATTGACATGGAGCAAAACTTCGGACTTAAAGTTAATTTGAAAACTTGGGTAAAAGTTAAAAATGACTGGCTTGACAATGATTCTATTGTTAGTAAATTTAAACTTAAATAATATTCAAAGTTATGATGTTTTAGAAAAAAATTTTTAAATTATTAAAGAGCTAAGCAAAGAATATTAGTATAAATTTTACAAAAATGCAAAAGATAAATTAAAGGATAACCTTTAAAAAGGAGATGAAGCGCATGATTAAAAAAATAGCATGGGATGCATTTAAAAACACAGGAGATATAAATACTTTTTTGGAATATAAACAAATACAAAACTTAGAAAAAGGAATACAAGAAATACAGGATATACAAAAAATAACAAATATGAATGTACAAAATATAGAAAATGTAAATAACAATAATACACAATTATAAAGGGGGACAGAGTTAAAATATTTTAAAGAATAAATAGAATTTTATAAAACAGATAAAATTATTGAATATTTTAACTCAAATTAATAAATGGCAAATGTAAAGATAAATGGAATAGTAATTGCAGAGAACAATATGGGCGACTATGATAAAATGCTCACAATATTAACACCAAATTATGGAAAAATATCTTGTGTTGCTAAAGGAGCACGAAGGCCACAAAGTGCTCTTTTAGCTGGAACACAACTATTTTGTTTTGGCGAATATATGATGTATAAAGGGACAAACACATATCATATAAACTCGTGCGAAACAATAGAAATTTTCTATAATTTGCGCACAGACTTGGACAAACTTAAATATGCAATACATATAAATAAAATAATTCAAGATATAACAGAAGAAAACGAAAACTGTTATAAAATTTTACAATTATTTTTAAATACGTTATATACAATATCAGAAACAGATAAAGATAAAGATTTTGTGTTAAGTGTATTTAAAATGAGACTTTTATGTATTTTGGGATTTATGCCAAGAGTAACTAAATGTGTGAGTTGCAAAGAAGAAAAAAACTTAAGCAAATTTTCAATAAGAGACAATGGATTTAAATGTGATGCGTGTGGAAGACAGGACAAGTCTTCTTTAGACATGAGTGAAAGCACGAGAAGTGCTATTTTGTATACAATTTCTGCTCCTCCTAAAAAATTGTATTCATTCAGTTTAAAAGATGATAGTTTACGTGAGTTTGAATTAATTAGCAAGATTTATTTTAATGAAAAATTAGAAAAAGAATATAAATTAGAAGATTTGTTTTAAAGTATCTGCATATAAAGTAATAAAATATATGCAGATACTTTTTATTATCTGCACATAAAATGGTAAAAAATATGCAGATACTATTGATTATCTGCATATAAAATGGTAAAATATATGCAGATACTATTGATTATCTACATATAAAATATAATAGAGAGAAGGAAAAAAATGAGAAAATTTGATTATTCTTTTTTAAATAATGGACTTTTACCTGCAAAATTAACGAATTTAACCGCTGCAATATATTCGTTAAAAACAGCATCAAATATAAAAAAAGAAGATTTTGAAAATATATTTACAGAACTTGAAAAAGTAGCAAAAATTCAATCTGTAAAAAGTTCAAATGAAATTGAAGGTATTGTAACAAGTGATGAACGTATAAGAGAAATTGTAAATCAAAGCAGTAAACCGTTAAATCATAATGAGGCTGAAATTGCTGGATATAGAGACGCATTAAACACGATACATTTAGAATATACAAAATTAGATTTTACAGAGGATACAATATTAAAATTACATGAAATTTTAATGTCATATACAACATATGAATATGCCGGAAAATATAAGTTAAATAATAATTATATAATAGAAGAAGATAAACAAGGAAATAGAAAAATAAGATTCAAGCCAATTTCTGCGGAAGAAACACCACAGGCTATGGAACAATTGACTTTGGCATATATGGAGGCAAGAAATGACTCTAATATTAATCAGCTATTATTAATTCCATGTGTAATATTAGATTTTTTATGTATTCATCCTTTTAGTGATGGAAATGGTAGGATGTCTAGATTATTATCATTAATGTTATTATACCAAAATGGATTTGAAGTAGGAAAATATATATCTTTTGAAGAACAAATAAATAAAATGAAAGGGTATTATTATGAATCTTTGAAAGAATCATCACAAAAATGGGAAGAAAATCAAAATGATTATGCACCATTTATGGAAAATTTCTTATCTACATTATACATGTGCTATAAAGAATTAGAAAAAAGATTTAGTGTTGTAAACAGTAACAAAATAACAAAAACTTCAAGAATTGAAGCAACAGTACTAAATAGTGTAATACCAATTTCAAAAAAAGAAATTTGCGAAATACTTCCGGATGTCAGTCCAACAACAGTAGAAAATGTATTGGGAAAAATGGTAAAAGAAGGTAAAATTGCAAGAGTAGGAACTGCAAGAGCAAGCAGATATATAAAAGCATAGTAATAGTTTTAAAACTTTGATTTAAATATAATTTGATTATACAATAACAAATTTTAAGGAAAAAGAAAAAAATACTTGCAAAAAACAAAAAGAACCTTTATAATGAGGGTAGGCAAAAGTAAAAAAGAAGGGAGCGATTTTTATGAAAATAAAAATTATAGGAAAAGAACTAAAGATAACAGAAGCAATAAACGATTATGTTGAAAAAAAATTAGACAGAATCGACAAATATTTTGAAGATGCCGAAGCAGATGTTACTTTAAAAACAGAAAAAAATGAACAAACAGCAGAAATCTGCATAATAGCAAATGGAGAAAAATACAGAGCTGTAACAGAAGACAAAGATATGTATGCATCTATAGATAAAGATATAGATATACTAGAAGGTCAAATTAGAAAAGCAAAAACAAAAAAAGAAAAAATGATGAAAGACGCAAGCATCAAAACTATGGAAGTAGCAAATGATCATGTTACAGAAATAGCAAATGAAATAATTAAAACATCATACTATGAAATTAAACCAATAACACCAGAAGATGCTGTATTAAAATTACAAGCACATCCAACACACAATTTCTTAGCTTTTATAAATGTAGAAACAGGAAAAGTAAATGTTATACATAAATTAAAAGACGGAAAAAATTATGGATTAGTAGAACCAGAAGCATAATCAATTAAACAATTTTACATATTAGAATTTATGGATAATTGCAACAATATATGAAAAATAAATATGACTTATGATAAATGTAATTAAAAGGTGATTTGATTATGAAAATAAAATCAAAAATGAAAGAACAAAAAGGTTCAATAACTTTATATGTATTATTAAGTATGCTATTTTTTGTTACTGTACTAGTAGGGTTGTATGTTAACTCTAGTTACAAAATGCAACAACAACAAAAGAGTATACAAAAAATACAACAAGGATATGAAAAGACTAATATAGATGATGAATATAATAAAGTATTGAATAAATAAACTAAAACGAAAAAATTCACATAAAAAGGCAGGAAATCAAATCCTGCCTTTATTATGTATAAAAGCAAAATTTAACTTTCTACCCTCAATCATAAAGTAATATATTCTGTCAGTATATCAAAAAATGAGACTATTTCATGTTGTTTTCAACTTGTTGTATCATTTTTTTAACCATATTACCACCTATTCTACCAGCATCTCTAGCAGAAATGTCACCATTGTATCCGTCTTTTAAATTAACACCAACTTCACTAGCAACTTCATATTTGAATTTGTCTAAAGCTGTCATAGCTTCTGGAACTAATTTTTTGTTTGAATTGTTTGCCATTATAATTCACCTCCTGCAAATCTACATTTTCTAGAAAAAAACATTTGCTTTTTCTAATACTATCATTTGCAAAATTCAAAATAATAAACAGGAAATTTTTTCAAAAATTTTTAAAGATGTAAACTGTAACCTAACATCAAAGTGTATGAATAAAAATATTGTCAAAAAAATTGAAAAAAACAGTAAATTATGATATAAAAATATAAAATACAAATGCAAAAAAGAGAGGAATAAAAAATGCAAGAAACAAAAAATAAAACAATATTTGTAGACTTAGATGGAACACTGTTAAACAAATATGGAATAGTAACAGAAGAAACAAAAGAAACGATAAAACAAACAATAAAAAAAGGAAATGAAGTAATAATTGCATCAGGAAGACCAATAGATTCAATAAAAACAATAGCAAAAGAAATAGGCTCAGAAAACTATTTTATAGCTGGAAATGGTTCATTAATATATGATATAAAAAAAGACAAAATAATATACGAAAAATTTTTAAGTAAACAAAAAGTGTTAGAAATAGCAAAAATATGTGAAGAAAATAGTATATTTTATAATATATACACAGAAGAAACAATAATTTCAAAACAATTACAACATAATGTTTTGTATTACTACAAAGAAAACCTAAAAAAAGCAGAAAAAGACAAAACTAGTATAACTCTAGTTGACAATATAATAGAATATATAAAGAATTCAGAAAATGGAAAATACTTGAAAATTACAATATGTGATGAGACAAAATCAATATTCAATTCAGTAATAAGAAAATTAAAACAAATTAAGAATATAGATGTTTTAGATGTTAGCCATATGTCTAGAAAAGTTATAAAAAAAGGTTCTGAAGATATAAATATAGAATATTATTATACGGAAATTTCTTTAGCTGATGTTGATAAATGGGTAGCAATACAATACTTGAGCAAAAAATTAAATATTGACAACGAAAATATAATAGCAATTCGGTGACAATATGAATGACAAAATGATGATAGAAAATGCGGGAATTGGAATTGCCATGGGAGAAAGCAATCCTAGAATAAAAGAAATAGCAGACTATATAACTGAGGATAATGACAATAATGGCGTAAAACTTGCAATAGAAAGATATTGTTAGCATTATGAAAAAATAAGAAAAAATTTTATATATAAGAAATTAAATGTAAATACTTTCATGTTTTAGAATTAATTTTTTAATATTACAACAATATTACAGAAATATTATTTTTATGTTACATAGTTATAATTTTGTTGATTTGAGTAGTAATTTGATGTAAAATAAAATAAGATAAATTATTTAAGAAAAAATAAGGAGGAATTGGTAATGGCAACAAATCCAATGCAAAGAAAAGCAAGAAATTCATTTTTATTAGGAATGTTATTAACATTGGTAATAGCAGGGGCTGTAATAGCACTTTTAATATTACAATTAAAAAATTATAAAGAAAAGGAAAAAGAAGAACAAGCAAATAGTGTAAAAGTATGGGTATTATCACAAAATGTAATATCTGGACAAGTAATAACAACAGATATGTTAACACAACAAGTAACAAATAAAAACTTTGTGCCAAGTAATGCAATAGGAGATATGTCAATATTAACAAATTATGCATTATCAGATAAAGAGGGCAATGAAGTAATAACAGAATATAAAAACAATGTAGCTACATTATACTTATCAAAAAATGGAACTAGATATGAACTAAAACAGGAAGAAGAAACAGGGGATTATTACATTGAAAAAAATGGAGAAAAAGAATATGTAGAACTTTCAGAAGATCCAATTGTAGCAAAAGTTGATATGTATAAAAATAATATTATAACATTAGATATGATCTCAAAATCAGAAGAAAAAACAACAGATGACTTAAGAAAAGTTGAATATAATATGTTAGTATTGCCATCTCAATTAGAAACAGGAGAATACATAGATGTAAGACTTTCAATGCCATCAGGACAAGATTATATAGTAGTATCAAAAAAACAAGTTGAAATTCCACAAATTAATGGAGTTGATTCTGAAGATACTATTTGGCTAAAATTAACAGAAGACGAAATTATAACAATGAATAGTGCAATAGTTGATGCATATAGATCAATAGGGTCAACTTTAAAAGTTGTAATATATACAGAGGCAGGAATACAAAGTGCAGCAATTCCGACATATGTACCAACAGGAGAAGTTATGCAGTTAATTCAATCAAATCCAAATATTGTTGAAACATATAAAAATGCATTAATCCAAAGATATAATGAAAATCAATCAAGAGTAAGAACTAATATTAACTCTGCAATAAGCACAAGCGGAGAAGAAGGGGAAAGTAATTTAAAAACAAAAGTTGAAGAAAGTATATCAAATTCTAAAGCAAATAGAAAATCATACCTTGAATCTTTAGGAGGAGATACAACATCATCAAACTAAAAAGGAGAGTTATATATGAAAAAAGTAGGATTTATAGGTGCATACGATAAGACGGATTTGTTAGTAAATATAGCTAAGGTTTTAACAGAAATGAAAAATAAAGTACTTATAATAGATACAACAATTAATCAAAAGGCAAAATATATAGTACCTGCAATAAATCCTACAGTATCATATATAACTTCTTTTGAAGATATAGATATAGCGGTAGGATTTAATAATACAGAAGAAATTAAAGAATATATAGGAGTAACAAAAGAATTGCCATATGACATTTTATTAATAGATGTTGATATGCCCCAAAAAATAGAACAATTTCAGTTAGAAAATGCGGAAAAAAATTATTTTGTAACATCATTTGATGTATATTCTTTAAAAAAAGGACTTGAAATATTGAGTAATATTAATACAACAATGGAACTAACCAAGATATTATTTTCAAAAGAAATGCTAAAAGAAGAAGACGATTACTTGAATTTCTTAGCATTAGGATATAAGGTTATTTGGAATGATGAAAGAATATATTTTCCAATAGAAAATGGAGATTTAAGTGTTATATATGAAAATCAAAGGGTACAAAAAATAAAGTTTAAAAGATTAAGTGTACAATATAAAGATAGTATGGGATTTATTGTACAGCAAATATTAAATCAAAGTAATGACTCGTATGTTAGAAGAGTTATAAAGGGAATAGAAAGAGGAGTGTAGTATGCCAATAATATCATTTGTTAATAACAGAAAAGAAGAAACTGGAAAAACTATGTCTCTAGTTGCAATTGCAACATATATGGCTATTAATCATAATAAAAGAATATTAATAATATCTACAACAAATCAAGAAGATAGGATTAGAAAATGTTTTTTTGAAGAAAAACAGGCAAAAAAATTAAGACTTGGAATATTTGGAGAAAATAAATCTACTTTTGAAAATGAAAGTGGAATAGAGGGAATTGCAAAAATAGCAAGAAGTAATAAATTAACACCAGACATGATAACAAATTATACAAAAGTAGTATTTAAAGATAGACTTGAAATTCTTTTGGGAGCAGAAAATTTGAAAGATCAAGTAGAAAAAGAAATTGCAGAAGAATATATAGATGTTATTAATTTGGCTAATTCTTATTATGATACGGTTTTTGTAGATTTGGATAATAATGTTGGAGAAGAAATAAAAGAAAAAATTGTTAAAATTTCTGATTTAGTAATAGTTAATTCAAGCCAAAATTATAGTAGTTTAAAAAAATTGAAAGAAAATAAAGAAAAAAATGAATTACTAAAATCACCAAAAAGTTTAATATTGATAGGCAGATATGATAAATATTCAAAATACAATTCAAAAAATATAACAAGATTTTTAGAGGAAAAAAATCAAGTATTAACAGTACCGTATAATACACTTTATTTTGAAGCAACAAATGAAGCAGGAGTACCAGATTTTTTCTTAAAATTAAGAAGGATTGCAGACTCAGATGACAGAAATGTAATATTTTTAGATGAAATAAAAAGAGATACAGAAAATATCATATATAGAATACAGGAACTACAAACAATAATGTAGAGAGGAGATATCAAATGACTATAACAAATATACTATTAATTTTAGTTGTTTTAGTGGTAGCAGGTGCAGGAATTTATTATTTTATTAAAAAGAAAAAGGAAGCACCACAAGAAAAAGAAATAAATGTAGATGAAAAAACATATACATTGGAAAAAATGCAAGAATTTGTTAAAAAAAGACTAGATGAAATAACAAAAGTTAACTTGTATGATATAGGGCTATCAGAAGAAGAATTAAAAAGAAGAAAAAACAAAAAATATGAATTGAAAAAGGCTTTAAAAGGCTGTACATATGGAGACGTAAATGATAAAAAATATGTTAAAGAATTGATATATGATTTGCTTTCAAAAGAATATAATGTAAATGAAACAAATATATCAAAAGCTATACCATTTGATATTCCATCATTGCTAACACCACAAGATAAATTTGATATTCTAATATATATGTATAAAAAAGATTTTGGATATGAAGCATTAACTGAATTAATAAAGAAATATGATTTAGCTGAATTAAAATATGTAGAAGGGGAAACAAAACCATCATATGTAATAACATCTCAGGAAATAGAAGATATATTTGAAAAAGAAAATTTACAATTAACTTTTAATGATAAATTATCAATTGTTGTACAAAGAATATATCAACATTACAAAGGATATAGTAGTATTGATGAAGTAAGAGATATGAACATAGATGGTGTATCTGGTGGTGTATCTGGTCTTCCAGAAAGTTTTTTAAGCCAAGTTGCACAAACATCAGATGCAGATTATCTAGCACAAGTTTCTGAACACAAAGTACCAAGAGCCTGTGATAGTATCTGGATATTCTTCCAAGGTAAATCAATACGTTTAGCATTTTTAAGCTTTGGAACAGAGTCAGAATTAAAAAGAGTGTGCCAAAATATTTACAAATACAATAATCCAGGACAATTATCAGACACAAATGGTTATAAAATCAATGAAATGAAAGATGGTTCTCGTGTCGTTGTTGTAAGACCAAGTTTCTCAGAAACATGGGCATTCTTCGTAAGAAAGTTCGACGTAAAACGTTCAACACTAGAACAATGGTTCAAAGGAGAACCAGGATGTGACGAATCAATAGAATTATTAAAATACCTTGTAAAAGGAGCCAGAATTATATCAATAACTGGTGAGCAAGGTTGTGGTAAAACAACAATGCTTATGGGTATGATAGAAAATATATATGAAACAATGAACATAAGGGTTCAAGAAACGGCATTCGAGTTGCACTTAAGGAAAATATATCCAACAAGAAACATCTTAACATTCCGTGAAACAGACACTATATCTGGACAAGAAGGTTTGGACGTTCAAAAGAAAACTGACGGTTCTGTTAACATCATAGGTGAGGTTGCAACAGACCCCGTAGCATCTTGGATGATTCAAGCAGCCCAAGTTGCATCTAAGTTTACATTATTTACACACCATGCTAAAACATTCCCTAACTTAGTAACAGCATTAAGAAACTCAATGTTAAGAACAGGAGTATTCAAAAACGAAAAAACAGCAGAAGAACAAGTTGTACAAGTATTAAACTTTGATATACATTTAAAGAAAGACTTTAGAGGAAAAAGATATGTAGAAAGAATTACAGAATGTATTCCAGTAGAAGAAAAGAACGAGTATACTTTCGATTATAGAAAAGAAAAAACAATGGAAGGTAAACTTGAAAAATTCATGGACAATGCAACAATGTATTTCACAAAAACAACTAATAAAGAACTTTATCAATATAGAAACATATTAGAATATCATGATGGACAATATGTTGTAACAAACCCAATATCTGAAAAGAATATAAAAGAAATGATAAACAACATGGATGACAATGATTCAGCAGATTTCAAAAAATTTGTTAAATCACATTGGAACATAGATGCACGTAGAGACTCAGATGTATTAGAAGATTAATATAGTCTAAAAGAAGGAGGTGCCAAGAAAAGTACATGAATAGCAACTTAATGGTATATTTACTAGCGGGTGTCGGAGGACTATTCGTAATAATTGTAATAGCATACATAATTCTTAGTAAAAAAATGAAAAGCTCTGATACAATGCAAATAAAACAGTTAAGAAAGGGCACGAAGGAAAGTAAATTCTCTTTAGAAATACTATACCAAAAATTATATGTAATTTATATAAAGCTAGCTTTCTTAAAAAGATATGTATTTAAAATAAGAAGAAGG
>OIYY01001142.1_pt1 | contig 15195 bp, 14 predicted proteins | sample 1588341 | NCBI WGS metagenome assembly OIYY01 (sample SAMN03283287) | human gut metagenome | biome: human-associated habitat; material: feces | host: Homo sapiens | place: Peru | collected 2012 | reverse complement strand
AGCCATCCGACGATCAGTCCCATTATGATGAGTACAACAAACCAGACAGCAATCCAGAAAGGCTTGGATTTTGTAAATGCAATAATTGCAAATAATAGTTTTTCAGCGTTATTTAAAAGCAGACGATAAATGACAGAAACACATCCGGCAAAGATTCCAACCAGCAGTCCGTCTAGTACAAGAGAAACAGAAAATCCATGAGGATTCTCTAATAAGCTTTTCATTTGCTTCAAAATAATACCTCCTTTTCTTTTCATAGTTCATATCGAATTTTATTTTACTACAAATTATGATATAATGGGAAAAGATTTTAAAAAGGAGGTCGAAATATGCCGCCAATTACGAATGACTGGGCAGATTATTTAAAAGAAGAATATAAAACAAATAGAAATGATGACTATGATAGTGGTGTTTTAGAAAAAATTAAAGCTTTAAGTTTTGATAATGATATTTCTTCTGAAATTCAAAAAGTAGATAAAGTATTAATGCATGGTATGGCACTAGATGATGAGGTTTCATTAACACTTTCAAATATTGTTAATAAAAATAATATTGCTCAGAAAAGTAATGTTAACGCAAATGCTAATACTCAAAATACTACTGAAGCAGGAAACGCAAATTCAAAATTTTTAATAAACGATATAATGAATAAGTATGGTACTGATATTTTGAGACTTTGGATTTCACACAAGTATGTTAATTCCAAGATATCTTTAAAACAATCTGAAATAAAGCAAGAAAAATATGTTTATAACTTTTTAAGAATGACATTTAAATATTTACTTTCAAATTTACAAAACTTTAATCCAATACAAAATTATATTGAAGTAAGTAACAGAGAAGATTTAGATAAATATATGTACATTGAGTTATCTAATTTAGTTACTAAAATAAAAGAAAATTATGAAAATTTGAAAATTAATGAAGTTTATGAGCTATTAACAGATTTTTGTATAAATAAGTTATGCAGAACGTACTTTGATTCTATAAAATATAGACTTTATATATTAAAGTCAAATAATCACGTTAGACTTAGTACACTTTCAACAATGTATGATATACTTATGATGCTTATAATATACTTTGAACCAATAGTACCATTTTTAATTGAGGAAGTTTATCCGTATATATGGCTTAAAGATAAAACTGCTGAAAAAAATGTTTTAAATTTAAGAGAGGATTTTGAACCATCAAAATATGCTTTTGTAGATGAGTATAAAAAATGGGATAGAATATTTAAATTCAAAACTAAAATGAAACGTGTTCTTGGTAGTGCCCAAAAGAAAAAAATAATTGGAAATACTCTTCAAGCCAAAGTAATAATTAGCACAAATAAAGAGGCTAAAAAATTTATTGATGATAATTATGATGACATATTAAGGAGTATAAATGTGTCACAGATGGTTGTTCAAGAATCTGATAAAGAAAGAGTAGTAATCGAAAAAGCAGAAGGCGTTGAATGTGCTAGATGCAAAAATTATGCTATTGATATTGGTAAAAACTTAAAATATAGATATCTATGTCCAAAATGTGCTGAAATAATGGAAGAAAATTGATTTATATAGAAAGAATAAAGGAGGGGAAATATGAAAGACTTTCTAAAAGGACTAGCTGTTTTTATTATCATATCTTGTTTTAGTGTTGTTATTCCATATATGTTGCTTAATAAAGCTGAAAATTATAGCTATGATAATATGAAGGTTGAAGAACTTGGTATCAAAGGAGAAGGTGAATACTTTCAAAATATTTCTAACATAATAAACAACAATTTAGATAATCAAGAAATAAGAGCTTCAGCAGTAACAGTACAAGCTGTAGCAGGAGAATATTATGATGTTATGAACAATACTGTTAAAATAATAATTTGCTATTTTGAACTAGTTATGGTAGTATCTCTTATTGGAATTGGAATATATGGTCTAAAAAAATCAGATAAAAAATATGTTTCAAAAGCATTAATTACATCTGGAACTTTTACTTTAATAGTTGTTATAATTAATGTAATAAATTATTATATTACTCATAATGGTTAATCTTAATGCCCCTTTGGGGGCATTTGTTATAGTATTTTTTAAGTATAATTTACTAGAGAAAGGTGTTTTTATTATGGAAAAAATAACTCAAGTGTTTTTGATAAGGCATCCTGAACAACTAAAAATAAAAAATAGAAAAGTAAAAAATGAAAGCAGCCAAATATTAAATGAAAAAATAATTTTATCTGTAGAGGGAGAAAGAAAGGCAGAAGAAATTAGTAAATTAAGAGAACTTAGTAATATAGATGTTTTGTATTCTAGTAATTATGTAAGAGCAATTTCAACAGCTAAATATATAGCTTCACAAAATAATATAGAAATTAATATAGATGAGAATTTAAATGAAAGAAAATTGGGAGATTTGGAGGCATTAGAAAAATTAGGCCAAAATATGCACCATACTTTTACTGTAGAACAATTACTAGATGAAACTTTAAAAAATAAAGATGGGGAAAGTAGAACTCAAGTTGTAAAAAGAATGAAAGAATTGCTAAATAACATTCTTACCGAAAATTTAGGAAAAAACATTGCTATTGTTAGTCATGGCGCTTCAATAAAATTTCTTTTGATGAATTGGTGCAATCTAAATAATAATTATGAACTTGAGTATAATTCAAGTATAATTAATGTAAATTCACCAAGTGTAATAAAACTTGTTTTTGATAATAAAAAATTAGTTGAATTATCCCAAATATTTTGAAAAAATATTTTAGATGTTAAAAATAAAATATAAGAAATTCATAAAAGTAAACTATAATAATATAATGTAATATATATTATTATGAGGTGATTTTGTGGAAAATGTGGAAAAATATATTAAAATTGTAGCAGCTTTTTTAATAGTGTGCATTATAAGTACAAATGTGTTTGCAAGTAATTATATATATGAGTCAGCTAAAGATGAAAGTAGTAGCTATATAGTAGATGAATCTAGTATAAGTACTAATGCTTCAACACCAGACTTTCAATTTCAATCAGCTGCTCAAGTGTTAATGGAACCCAAAAGCGGTAAGATTATCTATGCAAATAATGAAAACGAAAGATTACTTCCTGCCTCAGTAACAAAAGTTATGACACTTCTTTTAATTATGGAACAAATTGATAGTGGAAAGATGTCTTATCAAGATACAGTAACGTGTAGTGCTAATGCTTCTAAAATGGGCGGATCTCAAATTTGGTTTAAAGAAGGTGAAACTTTAACAATAGATGAGGCTTTAAAGTGTATTTGTGTTGTAAGTGCTAATGACGTAACAGTTGCAATGGCCGAAAAAATAGGTGGTACTGAATCTAATTTTGTAAGCTTAATGAATAAAAAAGCAGAAGAATTAGGAATGACAAATACTCATTTCATGAACTCACATGGTATTGATGAAGATGGACATTATACAACAGCATATGATATTGCACTTATGTCGCGAGAACTTATTACAAAGCATCCAGATATACTAAAGTATACATCAATTTGGATGGATAGTATAAGAGGTGGAACATTTAATTTATCTAGTACTAATAAACTTATAAGATTTTATGATGGTGCTACAGGATTAAAAACAGGATCTACATCTAAGGCTTTATTTAATTTATCTGGTAGTGCTACAAGAGATAATACTAGTTTTATTGCGGTAGTAATGAAGGCTCCAAGTTCAGATATAAGACTAGCAGAGGTGAAACAATTGCTAGATTATGGATTTGCAACTTATGAGACACAAAATATTTTAGAAAAGGGGGGCACAATAGAAGAAAAGTCTATAAATAAGAATGTTAAACAAACTGCAAAAATATTACTTGAAAGTGATGTAGTAGCACTATTAGAAAAAGGATGTAAAATAGATTATACACAAAATATTGAGTATAACAAAGAATTAGTTGCTCCTTTAAAATCAGGTGAAGTTGTTGGAAAAATTGATATAATAAATACTGCTGATAATAGTGTAGTCGGAACATCTAATTTAATAATTGGAGAAGACGTAGAAAAGTCTAGTTTTAAAGATTATATAGAAAAAATATTTAACATTTTCATATTAAATACATAACATTTTTTAAACCCAAAAAATGATAAAATTTTACTTTGTGTTTCAAAAATGTTACAAAAAAATTTCATTAAAATATCATTTTGAATTATTTCAAAATGATATTTTTTTATATATTGAAAAAAACTTTTAAAAGATGTATACTAACTCATATAAATTGACGTTATATGCGTATTATGGGGGTTAGATTTATGATAGGAATGAATAGAATTAAGAAAAAGGCCATGACAGGGCTAATTATAGGAATTGTTGTAGCAGTTTTAGGTATTGCTGTTACAATATTTATTTGTGTAAAGACAATTAAAAGCTATGAAGATGGAACTAATGCTAAGTTTATAGCTAATTATATGAAGGAAGTAAAGGTACTAAATAAAGATGTTATCCAAGGTGAAATAATCACTGATGATATGGTTTCTACAACAAAAGTACATATTACTACTGTACCAACAAATGCTTTGACTTATAGCCCAGCAGGAAAAGTTGCAAAATATAATATATCTGCTAATGTTCCACTTACAGAAAATATGGTAACTGACGAAATTAAATCAGCTGATGTAAGAGAACAAGAATTAAATACAATAGTTATGCCAAGTGACCTAGCTGAATCTGATTATGTTGATGTCAGAATAATGTACACAAATGGTACTGACTATATAGTATTAGCTCAAAAACAAGTTAAGAAAATTGTTGGTCAAACAATGTGGATTAATTTAACAGAAGACGAAAGATTACTACTAAACAGTGCTGTAGTTGATTCTTTCTTAAATCCAGGAACTAAACTTTACGCAACAAAATATACAGATCCATCTGCACAAATAAAATCAGTTATTGATTCAGATGTTCAAGACTCTTTAGAAGTAACAACAGATTCTACAACAGCTACAACTACAACAACAGGTGATACTGATACTACAACAACTGCAGCTGCTGGAAACACTAATACATCTACAACAGCAAGTACAACTAATGGTAAAAAAGAAAATTCTATAACAACAACAGTTAAAGGATATATAAAAGAACAAATAAAAAATGAACTTGCTAACATAAAAGCACAAGATGAACAAAAAGCTACTGAATCAATATTTAATCTTATAGTAAAATATAAAAACTTTGCTACAAGTGTAACAAGAACTACAGAAAATTATCAACCAAACTCACAAGTAATGAACATGATGAAATCAAATGCTAATATAATAGATCAAGCTAAAGAAAAATTAAGCGAAGAAGCTAGAAGCAATATTGAAAGTGCAATTTCATCATACGAATCTCAAAACGAAGATTCTTATAATAATGTAGTAACAGCTGCTCAACAATCTATTACTACACAACAAAGTTTAAGAAATGAAATTATTAGTGGTGGAATTTAGTATATTCTAAATTCCCCATTAAAAACAAATTAGGAGGAATATAAATGCAAGTTATAGGTTTAATAGGGTATGTCGATAAATATGACTATACAATAAATCTTGCTAAAGCTATAAATTTGATGGGCAAATCTGTTCTTGTAGTAGATGCTACAAATGATAAAAAACTAAAATACGTTGTTCCAGCATTAGATAACATAGGAAATTCTTATGTTACACAATATGATGGGGTAGATTTTGCGGTAGGATTTGATAGCTTACACGACGTAGAAAATTACTTAGTAGAACAACAAATAAATATAGGTCTTTATGATTATCTTTTAATAGATATAGATGATGCTAAAGGATATGAATATTTTAAATCTAGAAAATTTGATAAAAATTATTTCTTTATAAATACTAATATGATATCTGTAAATAAAGATAAAGAAATTGTTAAAGCAATAAAAGTTTATCAAACTCCAGATAGCGAAAATAAATTTACAAAAGTTATATATAAACAATATATGTCTAGAGCTAGTGAAAATTATTTTGAAAAAAGAATTGAAGAATATGAATTAGAATTTGTTGAAAATAGTTATGAAATAGATGAAAATGATCAAGATATTATGGCAAATCTAGATTCTCAATTCAGTGGTATGATAGGTCTTAAAAAACATTCTAGAATGTATTTAAGTAACCTTATAGATATGACAGCTGAAATCGTTACAGATTGTTCAGCTAAAGATGTAAAAAAAGAAATTAGTAGGAGGAGAGAATAAGTATGGCAAGAATAGTATTTTGGAGTCCTGAAAGAGGAATGACTGGAAGTACTCATACTGCAGTTGCAGTAAGTACATTAATGGGTATAACTCATAAAACTACTTGTCTTTTAATGCAAACTAATTTTGGTTCAAAAAAAGTTGAATCTTCTTTTACTCCTTATGATGATTTAAAAGCAAGCGGAGCTTTTGAAAATTCTAATATAGGTGTTAATGCTCTTATAAGACTTGTTACAAGTAATAAGTTAGATGCGTCTGCTATACAAAACTATGCAAAGCCAGTTTTAAAAGGCAGATTAGATATACTTTATGGAGTTAATTCAAGAGATAAGGAAGGATATTTACAACTTGTTAATAATCTACCTTATATTACAAGAAAAGCCGATGAAGTTTATGAATTAGTATTTGTTGATATTCCAAAAACAACAGGTGCTGAATATCTTAGAAACACATTAGCAGACAGTGAAATTGTTGTATGCGTTGTAAATCAAGATTCAGTAAAATTATCAGAGTTTTTCAGTAGAATTAATACAATTCCAGAATTAAAAGATAAACAAAAAATTATAGTTATAGGAGATTATGATTCAAAGTCAAAATATAATGTTAAAAATATTAAGTTACGTTACAAAGTAACTGATCCAATATTTACATTACCACATAACTATATATTTAGAGATGCATGTAATGATGGTGAAGTTGTTGATTTCTTCTATAGAAATATAAACGCTGATCCTAAAGACTATAATGGTGAATTTATAGCTCAAGCATCACAAATTGTAGAACAAATAGCAAGTATTGCCAAATTAAGAGAATAATACTGACGTATATGTAAAAGGGGTGAAATAATGAACGTTGCATTTGTATTAAACATGGTTCTAATATTACTACTTTTAGTGTTTGTATTTTTATTTTTTAGATATAAAATAAAAAAATCTGATACTAAGGATCCAGTATTAAATCTAGCTAGAGAAAAAGAAAAGTATAGTATTGGAAAAATGCAAGAATTTATAAAGAAACAATTTGATGAAATTACCAGAATGAACTTATATGATTTGGCATTATCAGAAGAAGAGTTTGAAAGAAGAAAGAACGTAAAGTATGAATTAAAAAAGGCTTTACGTGGTGCAGGGTATGCTGATCAAAAAGATAAAAAATACGTAAAAACTTTAATGTTTGATCTTCTTAGAAACAACTATAATGTTAATAGTGTAAATATCAATAACGCTATACCTTTCGATAATTTTGAGGAACTTACTCCACAAGATAAGTTTGAAATATTAATGCACGTTTATAAGAAAGAGTATAGAGCTGAAGCTTTAACTGAAATAATTACAAAATATAACCTTGATATGCCAAAATATGAATTTGATAGTGAAGTTTCTTCATACGTTATAACAGCAAGAGAAATTGATGCTATATTCCAAAAGGAAATTAATGAAGGAACATTATCTTTTGAAGATAAGCTAGAAATTGTTGTTCAAAGAATTTATCAACATTATAAAGGATTTAGTGTTGTTGATGATATTCGTGATATGAACATCGATGGTGTATCAGGTGGTGTTTCTGGTATCCCACCTTCATTCTTAGATCAAGTTAATGGTATGGATGATTATCTTGAACAAATGGGTGGAAGTTCAAAAATACCAATGTCATATGATTCAGTTTGGATATTCTATAAAGGTAAAGCTACATATCTTTCATTCTTATCTTTTGGAAGCGAAGCTGAATTAAAAAGAGTTTGTCAAAACATTTATAAATATAATAACCCAGGACAACTTTCTGAATCTGTTGGTTTCAAAATCAACGAAATGAAAGATGGTTCCAGAGTTGTTGTACTAAGACCTAACTTTGCAGAGTCTTGGGCATTCTTCGTAAGAAAATTTGCTCCACCAACTTTAATATCTGCAGAACAGCTTTTAGTACATAAAAATAAAGAACCTGTTATTGAATTATTAAAATATTTAATAAGAGGAGCAAGAGTTACAGCAATCACTGGTGAACAGGGTTGTGGTAAAACTACATTGCTTATGGCTATAATGAAATATTTATATCCAACAATTACAATTCGTGTACAGGAAACTGCATTCGAATTACACTTAAGAAAAATTTATCCACATCATAACATTTTGTCTTTAAGAGAAACAGATACAATTACTGGTCAAATGGGACTTGATGTTCAAAAGAAAACTGATGGTGGAGTTAACATCTTGGGAGAGGTTGCAACCGATCCGGTTGCTGCGTGGATGATTCAGATGGCACAGGTTGCATCTAAATTTACACTTTTCACACACCACGCTAAAACATTCCCTAACTTAATAACAGCACTTAGAAACTCATTACTAAAAATTGGTATGTTTAATTCTGAAAATGTTGCTGAAGTACAAGTTGTACAAGTTATCAATTTTGATATCCACTTAAAAAGAGGAGTAGATGGTACTAGATATATAGAAAGAATAACAGAATGTATTCCTTTAGAAAAGAAATTTACTTATAATAATGATTACGTTAAAGAAAAAGATATGGATAAGAAAATGGATAAATTTATGGACAACGCAGTTGAATACTTTAAACATATGACACAAACTAGTAACTATACATATAAAAACATAGTAGAATGGCATGATGGAGAATATGTATTTACTAATCCAATAAGTGAAGAAAACATCAAATCTATGAGAGAAAACATGTCTCCAGAAGATGTAAGGGCGTTTGATGAATTCGTCGATACAGCTTGGAGGTGATAGGATTGATTGTTTATATAGCAATTGGACTAATAGCAGTATCAGTACTAGGTATTCTTGCAATAGTTATATATTATAAATCAGTTAAAAATAAATATAAGAAAAACAAAAACTTATATGAAAAAGACGCTATAGTTGTAAAAAACAAAAAGCAAAATAAAGATATGTTTGATAGATTATATCAAGTGATCTATCTTACATATACTAAAATGCCAATTATAAAATATTACACAAAGAAAACTAGACTAAAAATGGAAATGGCTAATGATTATACCGAGTATGAATTAAGAAAAAATACTGGTAAAACAATGCTTTTAGTTACTATATTTGTAGTAGTTTCTTTATTTGTAGTAATTAACTTATTAAATGATTTATATATGTCACTTATTGCAATAGTTGGTATACTTATCATAGCAGAAAAATTAATTGATATGAGCATAACTTCAGTATCTGATAAGATACTAAGACAAATGCCAGAAGCTTTTACAAGTATTAGACATGCCTTCCATGAACATGGAATGGTTGAAGAAGCTTTTGATACAGCAATTGATGATTTAGGAGAAAAAGAAATAGTTCCTCAATTAAGAAGAATAAAAGAGGCAATGACAGCTGAAAGTCCTGAAACAGAGCTTGAAAGATACTACGATACTGCACCAAACAGATTTTTAAAATTATTTGCTGGTGTATCTTATCTAACACTAGAACTTGGTGATAGAAAAGTTGATGGTTCATCAGTATATCTTAGAAACTTAAACAATGTATTAAGTGAAATACAACTTGAAATATTAAAAAGAGATAAAATAAATTATATGTTTAGAAGTTTAACCATAATTGCAGTGGCACCATTAATATTTATTAAGCCATTACAAGCGTGGGCAGAATCAAACTTCCCAGCATTATCAAATTTCTATAATAGTAGTATAGGATTTGTTATGCAATCACTTATAATTATCTCAATATTTGTATCTTACTTAATGTTAAGAATTATAAAAGAAGACTCTGATGAAATTAAATTTGATAGAGTTTCAAACATAAAATGGCAAGAAAAATTGTACAATAAAGTACCAATTGTAAAACTATTAGTTGATTCTTTCAAACCAGCAGAAAATACAAGAAAATATAAAAATGAAACTAACATAATTAAAAATACGAATGCCTATCTTACAATAGAATGGTTTTACGTAAATAAGCTAGTAGCTGCACTCATTGGATTTGTTCTAATGATAATATTGATGTTAAATTTACATCGAATAGATATCACAGCAGCTTATAATAGAGTTAGTGACGAATTTACTTCATTTGGATCACTGTCTGCCGAACAAGAAGAAGCAGCTAAGGCTTTAAATGAAAGAGATAAATCTTATATTGAAAGTTTAGATGGTAAAAATGTATCTAAAGAAGAGATTGAAATGCAATATACTGATCCAGTAACTGGAACAGTTGATCAAACTTCAGTTGATAGAGTTTATAATAAGGTACAAACTGTACAAAATGCTTATTTAAAATTCTGGCAAGTGTTAGTTTCACTAATAGTTGCATGGATATCTTATCATATTCCATCAGTAATTTTATGGTTAAAAAATAAAATACGTGAGATGGAAAAAGAAAATGAAATAATGCAATTTCAATCAATAATATTAATGTTAATGTATATTGATAGAATTGATGTTCAAACAATACTTGAGTGGTTACACAGATTCTCATATGCTTTCAAAGAACCAATAGCGACTTGTCTTAATAACTACGAGTCAGGAGCTGAACAAGCATTATTAGAATTAAAAGAAAGTGTACCATATAAGGATTTTGAAAGAATAGTAGAACAATTAATATCTGCAGTAGACCGTATCCCGGTAAGAGCAGCATTTGATGAGCTAGAAACTGAAAGAGCTTATTACCATGAAAGAAGAAAAGAAGGAAATGAGAGATTAATTCAAAAGAAAGTTTCTCGTGGAAAAGTATTAGGGTTTACTCCAATGGTAATGCTAATCGGTGGATATTTGGTAGCACCACTATTAATTGTTTCAATAATGCAGATGGCTAATTACTTTAGTCAAATGACATTCTAAACTTGATTTAAGCGGTAATATCCATACCGTTTAGATATATATGTAATTTAAATATAGAAAGGGGAAATCAAACATGGATAACGCACAAAAAGCGATAATGATTGGTGTTGGACTTTTCATCACTATCATTGTAATTGCCGCTGTTATGTTAATAACAGGAATAGGACAAGATTTATTAAATTCAGGAACACAAAAAGCTTCTAGTATTTCAGATAACTTACAAGCTTCACTTACATCACAATATGATGGTACAACTTTAACAGGATCTCAAGTTATATCTGCAATAAAATCTAACTACAAAACAGAAGGTTTAGTTATAATGGTAAACGGTAAAAATTATGGTATGTCAGTTATAAAAGGATCTGTTGATAATGTTACAGGTGTTGAAAAAAATAAAAACGCTAGTAGCGTACAAGTTGGACCACTATCTGATCCAAGTTCAGATGAATATATTAATCCAGCAAAAAAATATGGTGCTAGTTTAATAAAAATCGCAGGTTCTGATGCAGTTGTAGGAATAAACTTTACTTCAAAATAAAAAATAATAAAAGGTATATAATTATACTCTAGTTATATACCTTTTATCTATATATGTATTTTAAAAAGTACAAGGAGATTATATTTTTTAAAGTATATATGTGTTGTTAGGAGGAATTTTATGGACGAAAGTGCACCAATGAGGGCTTTAACAATTGGAGTTAGTGTATTTATGGCTATAGCTACAATAACAGCAGTTATGATATATTATAATACAGCTAAAAGTACTGCTGGAGTAGTTGGTTCTAGATCGGTTGATATAGATGCAAGTTATAGACAGGACATTGAAGACTCTCTTTTTTATAAAACTGAAATTACTGGTACAGAAGTTATCAATATTTTAAATTATTTTAGAGGTAATAATCTTTACAGTATAAATGTTGGTAATATAAAATATATTAAATATGATAATGATTTACAGGGATGTTCAAATGATGTATGTACTTTTACATCTTTGGACAATATAAATAATGATTTAGGTAACTTAGATAAAGTTCTAAAAAGAATTTTACCAAATCAAAAATTTTCAGTTTCTGTTAGTGATGCAAATTCTGAAGGAATTAGAGTTATTACAATAACAGGAAAGTAATGTAGGAGATTAGAATATGGAAGATAATTTACAAAGGGTATTTGCTATATTAATATCAGTTATAATATTTTTCTTTATGCCAATGTATATATCTTTTGAAAAGAAAGACGATATATCATATTCTTTAGCATTAAAAATTACAGATAAATTTGTAAATAATGTTACAAGTAAAGGATATATTTCAAAGCAGATGTATGATAATTTCGTGGACGAGCTTGCAGCCACTGATAATACATATGAAATAAAGATGGAGCATAGAGCTAAAAGATATTATCCAGTTATAATAGGGCATGATGCAGATAACAATGTGATAAAGTATGAAGCAGCACTATATGATATTTCTGATGACAATAATAGTTTAGTATTAAAATCAAATGGTAGCAAAATTTATGATAATGCACCTTTTGAGATGTCTTATGATATGAAAGAAGAAATATATAATGAAAAACAAATTATAGATACTATTTCTTCAACTGAAAAACCATTTAATTATTATTCTAGCGAAGAGTATCGTAACATGAAAAATGATGATATTAAATTTTTACCATATATATATGGTAAGTTAGCAAATAATGCTACAAGTACTTATAATAATATATATACTATGAGTGTTGGAGATGAATTTTCAATTGTAATTAAAAACACTAATACAACAATAGCAACATCAATGTTCAACACATTTACTTTTTCAGGAGATGCCGGTGTAAGAGCGAGAGTATATATTAATTATGGTGGAACTGTTAAAGAAGAAAGTTATAGATTCTTAAATTTTGAAAATGCTTCAGATATATAAAATAAGGGGGACTTCTAGTGGATTTTATGGCAAATAAAGCACTCTTGATAGCTGTTGGTGTTTTTATAACACTTGCCTTAACATCAGGGGTACTTATGGTTATAGATAATATAAGAGTAATATATTCGCAAGTTTATGAAACCGATACAAATATAACAAGCAATTTTAGCGAATTTGATAAGTATGACGGTTCAGAGTTTTTAGGAATAGATTTAAAAAATACTTATAAAAAGTATAAGGATAATAATCTTGTAAATGTTTATTATGGAGATACTTTAATCAATGATAATAATGTTGATTCTATAAGTAATGAAACAAAATTAAAATCTACATTAGTTGAAAATGGAGATATTAAGGAAATACATTTTAGTAATAGATAGGAAGTGAAAGTATGGAAGATTCAGCATATCAAGCGTTATATACTGGAGTATATGTATTTATATTTATAATAGCAATTAGTGCAACAATTTATCTTTTTGTTAATATGTTAGATTATTCTGAACTTGCATATGAGTACGGTAATAAAGTAACAGATGGAAATATAATTGAAAATATATCAGATTCAAGATATAGATTACTTAAAGGTAGTGACGTTATAGCCTATTACTTTAATTATGTAAAAAATGATAAATATGAGAAATCTGATAGTATTAATTCACAATACAATGTAGAAATTTTTGATAAAAATGGTTCAAAAATAGATGTAAATGACACAAATTATAGCAAAATTAAAGAAAGAATAGGATATGACAATTATTATAAAATAGAATATATTTCAGAATCAAATGAAAAGGCAAATATAAGGATAAGTTTATACGGTGAATAATAATTGTTTTTGAAAGGGGATAAAACTCTGTGAGGGATAATTTAAGTATTGCAATTCTTATGATATTGTTAGTTCTTGTTATGATAATGTTTCCTTTGTATAACTACTTTGAAAGACAAGATGATATGTCATATAATCTTGCACTTAAGGCCACTACAAACTTTGTAGATGAGGTACTAAATTCAGGCTATATAGATCAGGATATGTATGATAGACTAATTACGCAGTTATCAAATACTGGAAACTTATATGATATTCAGTTAGAAGCTCATAAGAAATTATTGGTTGAAGATTTAGACAATAAAGGAACTTATATTGAAAAATCTATTATTGATTATAATGACGATATATTTAATGACTTTTCTGAAAACCAAACAGATATAAGTAAAAAAGAACTAAAAAATAAAGTATATAAATTAAATGTTGGAGATGGATTTTATATAAAATTAAAAAATAGCACTACAACTATGGCAGGAGCAATTTTTAATTCAATTATAACAACATCTTCTAAAGATAGAATAGTTGTAAACTATGGCGGAATAGTTAAAAATAACTCATGGGCAAAAGTAGATGCAACATATAACGCAAAAGAATATTCTTCTGATGTAATTAATTATATTGAAAGTGAGTATGATAATTCTGCTTATAGAATTATATATTTTAACGATGTTTCAGGTGATGGTTATGCAATAAATCTTAAAGGAAAAAATGGAAGCTATACGTTTTCTACAAATGTGAGTAGTGAAACAAAAGAACTAAAAGATGAAAATATATTAACAGTTACTTCAAATTCTATATTAGCAATTAAAGCTGATAAAGGAACAATTAGTTTAACTGCAACAAATCAAGATACTAAAAAAGCAGCTACTTTTGAAAAGTATAATACAGAATATGCAAGTGATGGTTTGATTTGTAATTACGAATCTAATTATAGAGTAGGATACAGATGGCCAAGCATGGTAAATGCAAATGTTTCTGGTGAAGCAGAATTTAATATAGCAACTGTTCCTTTTGGAGTAAAAGTTTTTGATACCAAAAATAGATTTGATTATAGTGAAGAAGCTCAAGAAAAAGGTTATACTTTAGAGGCAGTAGTGCAGATTTCATCTGATGATTTGATAAACGCAAATCAAAAAAACGGAAAATCAGCGATAATTGGTGACTTGAGTAGCTATGGCGGTATAGGAATACATTATGGAAAAGCTAAAACTACTACTTGTGCAACATTTGTTTCTCAAGCATCTATTGAAAATGGTATAAAAGAGAACTTAAATTTAGATAATATGGTATTGCCTGTTAAAAATATAAGAAACTTAACTAAGAGAGATATGAAATTGAATGATGTAATACCAAAGTCATTAGAAGTAGATCCTCAAACTTATGATGTTAAAGTTGATGGAGAACTTATAACTTGTGAGCCAGCAAAATGTTTACCACTCACTCAAAGATATTTCT